>Ga0308172_1000138_pt1 | contig 136916 bp, 132 predicted proteins | sample PhyGR2_FD_202134 | JGI IMG/M metagenome (GOLD analysis project Ga0308172, IMG submission 202134) | Phyllosphere microbial communities from UC Gill Tract Community Farm, Albany, California, United States - DLSLSG.R2 | ecosystem: Host-associated > Plants > Phyllosphere > Unclassified | place... | reverse complement strand
GGTTCTCACGCCCCACACCTTGCAGCCGCCGTTGCCGCGGATGTACAGGGAACAAAACTGTGGGAGGGGGCTTGCCCCCGATGGTGGCGTGTCAGTCACAGCTGTTTAAGCTGACACTCCCTCATCGGGGGCAAGCCCCCTCCCACACTGGGTCGCATTGCAATTGGAGGATCAGAAGAAGCCCAACGGGTTGATGTCGTAGCTCACCAGCAGGTTCTTGGTCTGCTGATAGTGGTCCAGCATCATCTTGTGGTTCTCGCGCCCCACACCCGACTTTTTGTAGCCGCCGAACGCCGCATGCGCCGGGTAGAGGTGGTAGCAGTTGGTCCACACACGCCCGGCCTTGATCGCCCGGCCCATGCGGTAGGCGCGGTTGATGTCGCGGGTCCACAGGCCGGCGCCGAGGCCGAATTCGCTGTCGTTAGCGATGGCCAGGGCTTCGGCTTCGTCCTTGAAGGTGGTGATGCCCACCACCGGGCCGAAGATTTCCTCCTGGAACACGCGCATCTTGTTGTGGCCCTTGAGCAGGGTCGGCTGGATGTAATAGCCGCTGGACAGGTCGCCGTTCAAGTGTTCGGCCGCGCCGCCGGTGAGCAGCTCGGCGCCCTCCTCCTGGGCGATCTTGAGGTAGGACAGGATCTTGTCGTATTGCTGCTCGGACGCCTGGGCGCCGACCATGGTTTCGGTGTCGAGCGGGTTGCCGCGCTTGATCTTGACGATCTTCTTCATCACCTCGGCCATAAACGGCTCGTAGATCGACTCCTGCACCAGCGCCCGCGACGGGCAGGTGCACACTTCGCCCTGGTTGAAAAACGCCAGCACCAGGCCCTCGGCGGCTTTCTCGATAAACTGCGGCTCGGCACGCATGATGTCTTCAAAGAAGATGTTCGGCGACTTGCCGCCCAGCTCCACGGTGGACGGGATGATGTTCTCGGCGGCCGCATGCATGATGTGCGCGCCAATCGGCGTGGAGCCGGTAAAGGCGATCTTGGCGATGCGTTTGCTGGTGGCCAGGGCCTCCCCGGCTTCGCGTCCAAAGCCCTGCACAATATTGAGCACGCCCGGCGGCAGCAGGTCATTGATCAGTTCGGCGAACACCATGATCGACAGCGGCGTCTGCTCGGCCGGCTTGAGCACGATGCAGTTCCCGGCGGCCAGGGCCGGGGCGAGTTTCCATGCGGCCATCAGCAGCGGGAAGTTCCACGGAATGATCTGCCCAACCACACCCAACGGTTCGTGGAAGTGGTAAGCGGCGGTGTGTTCGTTGATCTCGGCGGCGCCGCCTTCCTGGGCGCGGATGCAGCCGGCGAAATAACGGAAATGGTCGGCGGCCAGGGGCACGTCGGCGTTGAGGGTTTCACGTACGGCCTTGCCATTGTCCCAGGTTTCGGCCACGGCCAGCACTTCGAGGTTTTGTTCGATGCGGTCGGCGATTTTCAGCAGCACCAGGGCGCGGTCCTGGGCCGAGGTCTTGCCCCAGGCATCGGCGGCGGCGTGGGCGGCATCCAGGGCTTTATCGATGTCGGCGGCGCTGGAGCGCGGGAATTCAGCAATCGCTTGACCGGTGACCGGCGAGGTGTTGGTGAAGTACTCGCCGCTGATCGGTGCGACGAACTCGCCGCCGATGTAATTACCATAACGCTGCTTGAAGCTGACGATAGCGCCAGGGGTGCCAGGTTGTGCGTAGATCATAGTAAAGCCTCTGTCTGGGTCCGGGCCTGTCGGTCAACAGGCGATCACCCGATAGTAAGGTGCCCCCACCGCCGGGCGAATGCGCCGTTGGCAGGAGGGCACTGCTCATTTGGTCGTAGAACTAGTGTTTGGCCACCAGGTCCTTGGGCAACTTAAAGGTCCAGAGCATGCCGCCCTGGTTGAAGTCCTTGATGCGCTTGGCCACTTCACCGCCCCACAGCGGCACCGCGCCGCCCCACCCGGAGACCACCGAGACATACTGCTCGCCGTCCATGTCCCAGGTAATCGGCGAACCGAGCACGCCGGAGCCGGTCTGGAATTCCCAGACTTTCTCGCCGGTCTTGGCGTTGAACGCCTGCAGGAAACCTTCCGGCGTACCGGTGAACACCAGGTTGCCTTTGGTGGTCAGCACACCGCCCCACAGCGGCGCGAAGTTTTTGTGGCGCCAGACTTCCTTGCCGCTGACCGGGTCGATGGCGCGCAGCACGCCGATGTAGTCTTCGTTCAACGGTTTGATGGTGAACCCGGCGCCGAGGAACGCCGCGCCTTTCTTATAGGCGATGCCTTCGTTCCACATGTCCATGCCCCACTCGTTGGATGGCACATAGAACAGCCCGGTGTCGCGGTTGTAGGCCATGGGCATCCAGTTTTTCGCGCCGAGGAAGGCCGGCGCAACGAACACCGACGTGCCCTTGGCTTCACTGCCCGGCGCGCCGGGGCGGCTGGCTTCGTTGTAGATCGGCCGGCCGTTCTTATCCAGGCCGGTGGCCCAGGTGATCTTGTCGACAAACGGGAAGCCGCGGATGAACTTGCCGTTGGTGCGGTCCAGTACATAGAAGAAACCGTTGCGGTCGGCCGTGGCCGCGGCTTTGATTTCCTTGCCGCCCTCGGTGTAGTTGAACGACACCAGTTCGTTCACGCCGTCATAGTCCCAACCGTCGTGAGGCGTGCTCTGAAAGTGCCATTTGATGGTGCCGTCGTCCGGGTTGAGTGCCAGGCGCGAGGACGAGTAAAGGTTGTCGCCGGGGCGCAGGTGCGAGTTCCACGGTGCCGGGTTACCGGTGCCGAACAGCAGCAGGTTGGTTTCTGGGTCGTAGTAGCCGCCCAGCCACGGCGCCGCGCCGCCGGTTTTCCACAGGTCCCCCGGCCAGGTTTTACCCGCTTCGCCGCCGGAGATGCCGTTTTCCACGGCCTTGCCGTCCTTGTACACATAGCCCATATGGCCTTCGACCGTCGGGCGGGTCCACAGCAGGTCGCCGTTTTTCGGGTCGTAGGCTTCGATCTTGCCCACCACGCCGAATTCGCCGCCGGCCACGCCGGTGATCAGCTTGCCATTGATCACCAGCGGCGCGGCGCTGATGGAGTAGCCTTCCTTGTGGTCAGCCACGCGCTTGCTCCACACCACCTTGCCGGTGTCTTTATTCAGAGCCACCAGTTTGGCGTCCAGAGTGCCGAAGAACACCAGGTCGCCGTACAGCGCCACTCCACGGTTGATCACATCGCAGCAGGGGCGGATGTCATCCGGCAGACGCGCATCGTACTGCCAGAGTTTCTTGCCGGTGCGCGCATCCACCGCGAACACCCGCGAATAGGAACCGGTGAGGTACATCACCCCATCCTTGACCATCGGCTGCGCCTGCTGCCCGCGCTGTTTCTCGCCGCCGAAGGAGAACGCCCAGACCGGGCGCAGGTCCTTGACGTTGTCCACATTCAGAGTGTCCAGCGGGCTGTAGCGCTGGCCTTGCACACCCAGACCGTTGGTGACGATCTGCCCGGGGTTTTTCGGGTCCTGGAGAATGTCCTGATCGCTCACGGCGGCCACGGCTTGGCCGGATAACAGGATGGCACCGAGCAACACACTCAAGGCGAAGGGTTGGCGACGTGCGGGTTGGGTCATGACGGCTACCTCTGCGGTTTTTTGTTATACCCGGGAAATTTTCCCGGTCTGGTGCCGATTCTTGGGCGCAGGGGCGTTCGTCACAATTGACCGCAGTATCGAGATTGCTAGTTCCTTAGTAGCGGGTATCCAGCCGTTGCATCTGCGCGCGCTCGTAGCGCGGGTACAGGTGGCTGACGCTGCGGGTCAGTTCGTAGCGGCTCAGGTTGATCGCGGCAAAGCGTTCGGGGATGGGGCTGCGGATCAGCTCGGCCATGTCGCTGCCGTTGGCGGCGCCGTCGCGTAGCAGTTGGTCGAGCCAGCCCAGGTAATCGCGCATCTGGGCGAACGGCTGCGCATCGGCGGCCACCGGGCCGTGGCCGGGCACGATCAGGGTCCAGGGCAAGGCTTGCAGGGTGTCGAGGTCCGCCTGCCACGCCGCCAGCCCCGGGCTATGGGGCGTGGTCAGGGCGCGCTGGTAGAACACCAAGTCGCCGGTGAACAGCACCCCGGTGCGCTGGTCGAGAATGGCCAGATCGGCGCCGGTATGCCCGGTCAGCGCCAGCAAGCGCAGGTCATGCTGGCCCACGCTCAATACACCGGGTTGCAGCGCCTGGGTCGGCAATACCACTTCGGTGCCGCGCATCCAGTCGCCGACCATGCGGTAAAGGTTTTCCGCCAGGCTGTCGCCCTGCTCGTGCAGTAAGCGCGTGGTGTCGGCCAGGGCGCCGATGGGCACGTCCTTGAACGCTTGGTTGCCCAGGGCGTGGTCAGGGTGATGGTGCGTGATCAGTACCTGGATCACCGGCTTGGGGGTGACTTGGGCGATGGCTTGGCGCAGCGCTTCGCCGTAGCGCCGCGACGGCCCGGTGTCGATCACCACCACACCGGCCTCGGTGACGATAAAAGCGGTGTTGACGATATTGCCGCCATTGGCCTTGGCAAAGTTGTCGGTGCTGCCTTCGAGCAGCCAGGTGTCGGCGGCGATCAGCCGAGGCTTGAGGGCGTAGTCCAGGTCCGCCAGGGCGGGCAGGCTCAGGCCCAGGCATAACAAGAGAATCCAGCGCATGCCGCGCTCCTTCTGGTCAGGGGATGGCCGCGTCGAACTCATTGCCGCTGTTGTCGCGCAGCACCAGGCGAGTAGGCCCCGGTGCTTCGATGTCGAAGGCCAGGTTGGGGTTCTCGCTGACCGCCGGGAACAATTCCAGCTCGGCCAGCACCTGATCGTCCTGGCCACGCAATTGCCCATGGTTGATAAAAAACTCAGGGATACCGCTGACCAGGCCGTTGTCCATCGGGTGCGCCACTTGCACGCGCACGCGGCTGAATTCACCACGGGGGTAGCGCCCGCCGAGCACTTCGCCCAGATGCTCTTCCCAGCCCGGCTGGCTGCGCACCACACTGGGCGCGGTGCAGCCGCCGCCGGCCGCGTCGATCAGCGCCGACCCCACATGCCATATGCCGTCATCGGTAAGGACCGCGGCGCGCAACGGCGTGGCTTGCTCGATGCGAATGCGCAGCGCCAGCCACGGCAGCACCCCTTCCTTGGGCTGGAAATCGACGATTTTCGGCAGCGGGTTCAGCTCGGCCCAGGCCAGGATTCTCACCACATGCCCCTTGAACGCCCGCGCGTCGATTTCCAGCGGCACCTGGCGCGCATCCTCGGCAAACGGCGGCGCCAGCAGCTTGACCCGCGCGTCGAACACGAACGGCGCGTCGGCCAGCAGCTGCTTGTGGTAGAAGGCCCACATCACCGAGGGCACCGGGTCGACCTCCACGGCATGGGCGGCCAGTGGCAGCCAGCAGGCCAGGATGCAGCTCAGTCGCCAGTTCATCGCCTGCTCCTATTGGTACATGTCGGGCACTTCGTAGCGCAGGCCGTAGTGGCGGTAGATCGCCTGCAAACGGCCGTCGCGGATCAGACCTTCAAGGGCTTCTTCCACCGCATAGGCCAACTGGCGATTGCTTTCGTGCACCGCCATGCCGATCTCCCAGCGTTGCCGCCCCATGTTCGGGTAGGCGTTTTCCGCCAACGCCAGTTGCGGGTCATGGGCCTGCTGCACCTGCCAGTCGATTTCCCCGCGCATGGCCATGACCGCATCGACCTTGCCGGAGCGCATCGCCGCAAACGCCTGGGTCACACTGGGAAAATGCTGGGTGCTGGCCGCGAGTTGGCCGTTGAACACCGAGGTCAGGTAAAACGATGGCACGCTGTCGACTTCCACACCGATGGGGTGCTGCTGGAACACCGCCACGCTGGCGACCTTATCCAAGCGCCGGCGGTCGTAGGCCACCTGCCATTGTTCATTCTGGTACGGGCCGAACATCACCACCTGGCCGTTTTCCAGCTCGCCTTGATCGTTGCGCCGTTGTGCGTAGTCGTGGTCGTAGGGCGCGCGCAGCATCAGGTCGGCCAGCTGATGGTGATGCAAGGGGCTGCCGCGCCAGATGTAGTCGCGCAGGTCGTCGTCGAGCTTTTCGCCGGCCGGCGCCCAGATCAACTTGAGCCGCACACCGAGCGCCTCGGCCAGGGCCTGGGCCAGTTCCACATCGACGCCTCGGGGGGTGGCGCCGTCCTCGAAACTGTAGGGAGCAAAGTCCCTGTACACCGCCACTTTGATTTCGCCGGCGGCGATCATCTGGTCATAGCTGCGCACCTGCGCCTGCGCCGTGTGGCAGCACAGCAAGGCCAGGCCCAGCACCACGGCAAACAGGCGCATGGCATCACTCCTCGACGTGCACGCTGTCCAGGTAGGTGCGCACCGCCCACAAGGCTTCCTGGCTCAGGTAGTCGGCCATCTTCGGCATGTATACCCGGCCGTCGCGCACCGCGCCATGGCGTACGCGCTCGACAAACCATTCATCACCGGCCTCTCCCACATCCAGCATGCGCAGGTCCGGGGCGATGCCGCCGGATTTGGCTTCCAGGCCGTGGCAGGCGGCGCAGTTCTGGTTGAAGGCGGACGAGCCGATTTCCACAGCTTTGTCATGTTCGGGCGAATTGCGATAGGGGTTGACCGCCGCCCAGCCGTCCTCGTTGACCGGCACGCCGGCGTCTTTGATGGAGGTCAGGCCTTTGGTTTCCACCGCTTGCGGGACCACGTTGCCATGGGCCCAGGCGGCCCCGGCACCAAGCACACCGACCAGCAGACCGGCGACGAGCAAGGCATTGTGTGTTGTTGTCATTGTTTTTGCCCTCAGGATTGCACGCAACACCTCATTGCAGAGGCTCTGGCAACCATCTTAGAAACCCCGGGGCGTGGGCCGTATGCTGCTTTGGTGGTCGCGCCCTCCTCCCTTGGTAGTAGGGCTTGTGGGGCACGCCTAAAACAGCGGCGGCGCGGGAAATCTTCCCGGCCACGGCGGGCGTTTTTCCGTATCCGGCCAGCGCCGCGCGCCGCACCCTGTGCAGGTCAAAACCGACACTGGGAACTGCAACCATGACAATAAGATCGCTACCCGTCCGTTCACCCTTGAGCCTTGCCGTGCAGGCCCTGCTGCTGGCCGGCAGCCTGGGCCTGGGCACCGCCGCCCTTGCCGCGGAACCGCCACGCCAGACCCGCGCGGTCACCTGGGAAGACATCGCCAATGACCACCTGAGCACCCAGGACGTGCTGCAATACGGCATGGGCACCAACGCCCAGCGCTGGAGCCCGCTGGCCAAGGTCAACGACAAGAACGTGTTCAAACTCACCCCGGCCTGGTCCTATTCGTTCGGCGACGAAAAACAACGCGGCCAGGAATCCCAGGCCATCGTCAGCGACGGCGTGGTCTACGTCACCGGCTCCTATTCCCGTGTGTTCGCCCTCGACGCCAAGACCGGCAAACGCCTGTGGACCTACAACCACCGCCTGCCCGACAACATTCGCCCGTGCTGCGATGTGGTCAACCGCGGCGCGGCGATCTTCGGCGACAAAATCTACTTCGGCACCCTCGACGCACGGCTGATCGCCCTCGACAAAACCACGGGCAAAGTGGTGTGGAACAAGAAATTCGGCGACCACGCCGCCGGCTACACCCTCACCGGCGCACCGGTGCTGATCAAGGACAAGGTCAGCGGCAAGGTGCTGCTGATCCACGGCAGTTCCGGCGATGAATTCGGCGTGGTCGGCCAGTTGTATGCGCGTGACCCGGACACCGGCGAAGAGGTGTGGATGCGCCCCTTCGTCGAAGGCCATATGGGCCGTCTCAACGGCAAGGACAGCACGCCGACGGGCGACGTGAAGGCGCCGTCATGGCCGGATGATCCAAGTACGCCCACCGGCAAAGTCGAGGCCTGGAGCCACGGCGGCGGCGCACCTTGGCAAAGCGCGAGTTTCGATGCCGAGACCAACACGATCATCGTCGGCGCCGGCAACCCCGGCCCGTGGAATACCTGGGCGCGCACTGCCAAGGACGGCAACCCCCACGACTTCGACAGCCTCTATACATCCGGGCAGGTCGGCGTCGACCCCAGTACCGGCGAGGTGAAATGGTTCTACCAGCACACCCCCAACGATGCCTGGGATTTTTCCGGCAACAACGAGTTGGTGCTGTTCGACTACAAAACCCAGGACGGCAAAACCGTCAAGGCCACCGGGCACGCCGACCGCAACGGGTTTTTCTACGTGGTCGACCGCAGCAACGGCAAGTTGCAGAACGCCTTCCCCTTCGTCGACAACATCACTTGGGCCAGCCATATCGACCTGAAGACCGGGCGCCCGGTGGAGAACCCAGGCCAGCGCCCAGCCAAGCCACTGCCGGGGGAAACCAAGGGCAAAGCGGTGGAAGTCTCGCCACCGTTCCTGGGCGGCAAAAACTGGAACCCCATGGCTTACAGCCAGGACACCGGCCTGTTCTACATCCCCGGCAACCAGTGGAAAGAGGATTACTGGACCGAAGAGGTCAACTACAAAAAAGGCTCGGCGTACCTGGGCATGGGGTTCCGCATCAAGCGTATGTATGACGACCATGTCGGCACCCTGCGCGCGATGAACCCCACCACCGGCAAAGTGGTGTGGGAGCACAAGGAAGCTCTGCCGCTGTGGGCCGGCGTGCTGGCGACCAAAGGCAACCTGGTCTTCACCGGCACCGGCGACGGTTTCTTCAAAGCCTTCGACGCCAAAACCGGAGAGGAGCTGTGGAAGTTCCAGACCGGCAGCGGCATCGTCTCGCCGCCGATTACCTGGGAACAGGATGGCGAGCAGTACATCGGCGTTACCGTCGGCTACGGCGGCGCGGTGCCGTTGTGGGGTGGCGACATGGCCGAGTTGACCAAACCGGTGGCTCAGGGTGGGTCGTTCTGGGTGTTCAAGATCCCGAGTTGGGATAACAAGACCGCGCAAAAATAACCCCCCGGCGAGAATACCGGGCCACCTTTTGCGGCAAGCGGCTCCCCAGTGGGAAGCAGGCTTGCCCTGCGCTCGGCTGCGCAGCAGTCGTAGACCTGAGCGCAGGGAGGTGCTGGAGGAATGCCAGGGCCGCTGCGCAACCCAGCGCGGGCGATGCGACGATTCGACAAGCCCGCTCATCACAACAAGCTCGCTCACCACAGGATCCCCAGAGGTCGCACGATGAACTACCTGCCCTTGTTACTCCTGCTCTGCCTGCCCCTGGCGCACGCCGACGATGGCGACGACACCCCGCTCGTTATCAATGGCTGCACCATCGCCGAACACAGCCAATGCCCCGGCGCCAACCTCAAGGGTGCCAACCTGCGCAACCAGAACCTGAGCAAAATGAACCTGGCCGGCGCCGACCTGAGCGGGGCGGATTTGCGCCATGCAAACCTCGACCTGGCCAACCTGGAAAAAGCCCAATTGCAGGGCGCCAACCTGACCCGCGCCAGCCTGCAACAAAGCAACCTGCGCTTGGCCGACTTTACCGGCGCCACGTTGATGGCCGTGCAAGGCTGGGGGCTGTTCGCCCAGGGCGCGCAGTTCGAAAACGCCAACCTCAGTGCGGCCTATCTGCAATTTGCGCGGCTTTCAGGGGCGAAGATGCACAAGGTCAACCTGCGCGCGGCCGACTTGGAAATGACCTGGCTGAGCAAGGCCGACCTGCAAAGTGCCGACCTCAGCGATGCGAATTTGCAGGAAGCCAAGTTCGGTGAGAGCAACCTGGAACAGGCCACCCTCACCGGCAGTCGCCAGCACTACGCGAACTTCCAGGACGCCAATATGGAAGGCTGTACGGATTGCCCCACCACTTGGGGTCGCTAGAACACTACTGAACCTGAGAAAAGTGAGCAGGCTTGGCCTGCTCATCAGGGCGTATCAGTCGTTGCCTCTGCACGCGCCCGCTTATCCAGCCACTCGCACTACTCCCATATCGATCCCCAGGTGCACCAGCTCGGCATGGGAACTGACCTGCAATTTGCTCTTGAGCAAGGTCAGGTGGTTGGACACGGTCTTGCTGCTGATACTCAGTTGTTCGGCGATCTGGCGCATCGGCGTGCCCTTGGCCAGCATCAGGAAAATCTCCAGTTCACGCGGCGTCATACCCTGCCAACGTTGATCGCCGGGGGTGTAGGCCAGTTCGGTGGCCAGGGCCTGTTCGATATAAGCGTGACCGTCGAGGATGCGCCGCACCGCTTCGATCAACACCTCGGGGGCCGAGCTTTTGGTCAGGTAGCCCGAAGCGCCCGCGTCCAGCGCCTGGCGCACCAGGGGCAGTTCATCGTGCATGCTGAAAAACAACACACGCAGCTGCGGCAGGCGCTGGCGCAGGCGGCGCAGGGTTTCCAGGCCGCTGATGCCGGGCAGCCCGACATCCATGATCACCAGGTTCGGCACGGCCTCCTGCACGCGTAGCAGTGCGTCTTCGCCACTGGCGGCTTCACGCACGTCAATGGCGGGCAACACGGCACGTAACAGGCTGGCGTAGCCCTGGCGCACCACGGCATGGTCGTCCACCAAGAGAATATTCATGACACCTCCAACGGCATGTTCAGCGCTAGCGCCCAACCGGCGCCGGGATGGCTAAGGACGCTCAGTTCGCCGCCCAGGCAGCGCGCGCGTTCGCCCATCGAGTACAAGCCCACACCCGGACGCTGCGGCGGCTGGGCACCGCGCCCGTTATCCCGTACCCACAGGCGCAAACGCGCACCGCGACACTGCAGGCGCACCCGCACCTGGCTGGCCTCGGCGTGCCGCAGCACATTGGTCAGGGCCTCTTGCAGCAGGCGATACAGATGGGTCTTGCTGGTGCTCGACAGCGCCGGTAAGTCGGGGCTGACTCGCAGCTGGCATTCGATGCCATGGCGGGTTTGCCACTGGCTTACCAGCATCGCAAATGCCTCGCCCAGCGGCAGGTGTTGCAGGGCCACCGGATACAGGTCGTGGACCAGCGCGCGAAAGCCTTGCTGTAAGTGTTCACAGTGATCCTCCAACTGCGCCACGGTGCGCGCCACCAAAGCCGGTTGGTCGCTGACTAGCCGTAGCAGGCACGCCTGGGCACGAATACCGGCCAGGTATTGGCCGAGGTCGTCGTGCAGGGTCTGGGCCAGCTGGGTGCGCTCCTGTTCCTGTACCGCCAGCAAGGTGTGGGTGAGTTGGGTGTTGTCGCGTCGGGCCTGCTCCAGGGCGTCGGTCATGCGGTTGAAGTGCAGCGCCAGTTGTCGCGCCTCCGGCGAGCCCTGGGTGCGCAGGCGCACGTTGAGCTGGCCGGCGCACACCTGTTGCAGGGCGCGCAGCAAGGCGTCCAGCACACCCATGCCGCGGCGCACCGCCCAGCGGATCGTCAACAGGCTCACCACCAGCGCCAGCCCGCACAGGCTCAGCAACTGCTGTACGGAGTCCCAGACTTCATCGATCTCATCCCGTGGGTCGACGGCAATGGACACGCGCCGGCCATCGGCTAAGTCCAGCACCCGCGCGGTGTGCTGTGCGGGAGTCAAGACCCAGCGCCCGAGCCAGGCATCCAGCCCCGTTTGCTCGGGCGCAGGTGGGGTTTGGCCGGCGGCCAGCCAGTAGACGCGCACATGGCGCAGGCTGGCAGTCAGCTGTGGTTGCAGGCTGGCGGGGTCGCGCTCGGCGGTGTCGCCCAGGTAGGCCACCACCGCCGCGGCCGATTGCAATTCGCGCTCCACGTCCGCCAAGGCTTGGTGCAGCAGCAGTGCCATACACGCGCCGGTCACCAAGGTGAAGAAGCCGCACACCCACAGGTTGATGCGCCACAGGGCCGACAGCCCAGGCCGGGCGGTGAAGACGCGCATGCTCGTGTCACTCCTGTGAATGAGGCTAGGGTGACCCATGCTAAGACCGCCGCGCGCCGGCGCGGCTACTACCTTGGTACTGCCTCAGCGCTACTTTCTGCATATTTGCAGCGGGCACGGGGCTTCCTATGCTGGCGCTACCTGTCATGGAGTGCCTTATGCGCCAGTTCGCCCCTTACGCCATGATCTGCCTGCTGGCAATTGCCTGGGCTAGCCACGGCCAGGCCGCCGAAGCGCCCTTGCAGGTGCAGATCGGCTACCTGGGCTATCGGCCCGACCCGGGGCCACTGCTCTCCAATGTAATCCCCGAGCCCGCCGATGCCGGTCAACGCGGTGCCGAGCTGGCGATCATCGACAGCAACAGCACCGGCGCATTTCTCAACCAGCGCTACAGCCTGACCAGCGCCAGCGTGGACAGCCCCGAAGCGCTGCTCGCCGCGGCCCAAGCCCAACACGCCCAGGGCCTGCGCCTGTTCGTGGTGAATGCCCCCGCCGCCAGCCTGCGCCAGCTCAGTGCCGCCCTGCCCGACAGCCTGCTGTTCAACGCCGGCAGCGCCGATGACCGCTTGCGCAGCACCGAGTGCCTGGCCAATGTGCTGCATACCCTGCCCAGCCGCGCCATGCTCGCCGATGCCCTGGCGCAGTTTCTGGTGCTGCGCAAATGGCAGAAGGCGTTGCTGATTGTTGGCCCCACCGAAGACGACCAAGCCTACGCCGCTGCCCTGCGCCGCGCCGCCAAACGCTTCGGCGTGCAGCTGGTCGCGGAAAAAGCCTGGCGCTTCGATAACGACCAACGCCGCAGCGCCCAAGCCGATATGCCGCTGTTCACCCAGACCGCCGAATACGACGTGGTGCTGGTGGCCGACGAGCGCGGTGACTTCGGCGAATACGTGCCCTATCAAACCTGGTATCCGCGCCCGGTCGCCGGCACCCAGGGCCTCACGCCCACCGGCTGGCACAAAACCGTGGAAACCTACGGCGCCGCCCAATTGCAAAAGCGCTTCGAAGCCCTGGCCGGACGCTGGATGAACGACCGCGATTTCGCTGCCTGGATGGCCGTGCGCAGCGTTGCCAGCGCGGTGAATAAACTACACCAGGTCGCCCCCCAGGCAATCCGGCAACTGGAGCTGAGCGAGCAGTTGCCCCTGGATGGTTTCAAGGGCCGCAAGCTCAGTTACCGCGCCTGGAACGGCCAGTTGCGCCAACCGATTCCCATCGTGCAGCCGCGCGCCCTGGTCAGCACTTCGCCCCAGGACGGCTTCCTGCACCCTACTAATGAAATGGACAGCCTGGGTTACGACCAACCCGAGGTGACCTGCCGCTTTCCCTGATCGCCCACAATAATAAGGAACTCGCCATGCGCCGCACCCTGCTCTCATGCGCCCTGCTGCTTGCCGCCGGGCATGCCATGGCCAGCACCGCCTGGGTCTCCAACGAGAAAGACAACAGCCTGAGCCTGATCGACCTGAACACCCTGCAGGTCACCGACACCCTCAAAGTCGGCCAGCGCCCACGTGGCCTGCTGCTGTCCCATGACAATAAGCTGCTGTACATCTGCGCCAGCGACTCGGACCGCGTGCAGGTAATGGACGTGGCCACGCGCAAGATCATCAAGGAACTGCCCTCCGGCAAAGACCCCGAGCAGTTCGCCCTGCACCCCAATAACCGTTGGTTGTACGTATCCAATGAAGACGATGCGCTGGTCACGGTGATCGACACCGAGACCGCCAAGGTGCTCGGCCAGATCAGCGTCGGCGTGGAACCCGAAGGCATGGCGGTGAGCCCGGACGGCAAGTGGGCGGTCAACACCAGTGAAACCACGAACATGCTGCACTGGATCGACACCAGCACCCAGACCCTGGCCGACAGCACCCTGGTGGATCAACGCCCGCGCTTTGTCGAATTCAGCCACGACGGCGCGCAGCTGTGGGCCTCGGCAGAAATCGGCGGCACCGTGACCATTCTCGATGTAGCCAGCCGCAAAGTGCTCAAGACCCTGACGTTCGCCATCAAGGGTGTGCACCCGGACAAGGTGCAGCCGGTCGGTATCAAACTCAGCGCCGACGGCAAGTATGGATTTGTCGCCCTCGGCCCGGCCAACCATGTGGCGGTGATCGACGCCAAGACCTTCGAGGTGCTCGATTATCTGTTGGTGGGCCGCCGCGTATGGCAGCTGGCATTCACCCCGGATCAAAAACAACTGCTGGCCACCAACGGCGTCAGCGGCGATGTGTCGGTGATCGATGTGGACAGCCTGAAGGTGATCAAGTCGATCAAAGTGGGGCGCTATCCGTGGGGCGTGGTGGTCACGCCATGAACGCCCTGACCGTGCAGGACCTGAGCTTCGCCTACGGCCCACGTCAGGCCCTGTGCGAGGTAGGTTTCAGCCTGGCGCCAGGGCGCTTTGCCGCGCTGCTGGGGCCTAACGGTGCCGGCAAATCCACCTTGATCGCGTTGCTCACGCGGCTGTATCACCTGCAACGCGGCGAGATCCACGTCGGCGGCCACTCCCTGCGCGACGCACCGCGGGCGGCCCTTAAACAGCTGGGGGTGGTGTTCCAGCAAAGCACCCTGGACCTGGACCTGAGCGTGGAACAGAACCTGCGCTATCACGCCGCGTTGCATGGCTTGTCACGCCGGCATAGCGACCTGCGCGTCGAAGCTGAGTTGGCACGCCAGGGCCTCAGCGAGCGACGCCGTGAAAAGGTCCGCGCACTCAACGGCGGGCACCGGCGCCGCGTGGAAATCGCCCGCGCCCTGCTGCATGAGCCGCGCCTGCTGTTGCTGGACGAAGCCAGCGTCGGCCTCGACCCGGCCAGCCGCCTGGGGTTGAACCAGCATGTGCGCCAGCTGTGCCGGGAGCACGATCTGAGCGTGCTGTGGACCACGCACCTGCTCGATGAAGTGCACGCCGACGACGCGCTGATGATCCTGCATCAGGGCCGGTTGGTGGCCAGCGGGCAAGTCGACGCGCTGGTGCAGGAGCATGACGGCGATCTGGGTCGTCTGTTCGCCGGCCTGACCCGCCCCACCGCAACGGGAGCGCCAGCATGAATGCGTATTGGCAGTGCCTGCGCGGCATCGTGCTGCGCGAATGGCTGCGGTTTGTGTTGCAGCGCACGCGGTTTCTCAGCGCCCTGGTGCGGCCGCTGTTGTGGCTGGTGGTGTTCGCCGCCGGTTTTCGCGCCGCGTTGGGCATCTCGGTGATCGAACCCTACGACACCTACATCCCTTACGAGGTGTACATCATTCCAGGGCTGGCCTGCATGATCCTGCTGTTCAACGGCATGCAAGGCTCGCTGGCGATGGTCTACGACCGGGAGATGGGCAGCATGCGCGTGTTGCTGACCAGCCCGCTGCCACGCACGTTTTTGCTGTGCAGCAAGTTGCTGGCCACGGCGTTGATTTCCCTGTTGCAGGTGTATGGGTTCCTGGCGATTGCCTGGGTCTACGGCGTGCAGCCGCCGGCCATGGGGCTGTTGCTGGCCTTGCCCGCATTGTTGCTGGTGGCGCTGATGCTCAGCGCGCTAGGGCTGTTGCTGTCCAATGGGATCCGTCAGTTGGAGAACTTCGCCGGGGTGATGAATTTCGTGATTTTCCCGCTGTTTTTCCTGTCGTCGGCGCTGTATCCGCTTTGGAAGATGCGCGATGCCAGCCAGTGGTTGTACTGGCTGTGCGCGGTCAACCCGTTCACCCACGCGGTGGAGCTGGTGCGCTTCGCCCTGTATGAACGTCTGGCCGGCCTGGCCCTGGCGATCTGTCTGGGCCTGACCGTGCTGTTCACCCTGCTGGCAGTGCTGACCTTCAACCCGCAACACGCGGCGTTGCGCAAACCGGGCTGAGGCCGGCAAAACTACTACTTTGGTACTGGTTTTGCTGTCTATCGTCGCATTCCCAAGGGCGTGGGACTCACGTGTAATGGGCGCATAACGATAAGGATTGCCCCGCCATGCTGCCCGCCCGATTACCCCTGCTGGCCCTGCTGTGCCTGCTCACCGCCCAGGTCCAGGCCGACACGCCACTGTTTTCCGCCGACGGCTACCGCATCAGCCTGTACCGCAGCCCTACGCCCGAGCATGTGTCGGGAGCGACCATCGTCGACACTCCCGCCCTGCAAGCCTTGCTCGGCCAGGCGCCCGCACCGGTGCTGATCGACGTTTACCGTCGCCAATGGCTGCAAGGCCGCTTTATCGAAGACCAACCCCACGCCAACCTGCCCGGCAGCCGTTGGCTGGCCAATACCGGCGACGGCGACCTGACGCCGGAATGGCAAGGTTATTTCGTGCGGCACCTGTACAAGTACACCGGCGGCGACCTGTCGCGCCCGCTGGTGTTCTATTGCCGCTCCGATTGCTGGCTGAGTTGGAACGCGGTAAAACGTGCCGCCAACCTGGGCTATACCTCTGTGTATTGGTACCGCGACGGTTTGGATGCGTGGGAGGCGGCAAACCTGCCAGTGACGGCTGCGACACCCGAGCCTTTTCAATAACCACTACAAGAAGGTGAACGGCCATGTACAAAATCCTGATTGCCGACGATCACCCGCTGTTTCGCGAGGCGATCCATAACGTCATCAGCGACGGCTTCCCCGGCAGCGAAGTGATGGAAACCGCCGACCTGGACAGTGCCCTGGCCCTGACCCAGGAACACGACGACCTCGACCTGATCCTGCTCGATCTGAACATGCCGGGCATGCACGGGCTCAACGGCCTGATCAACCTGCGCAATGAGTCGCCAACCATCCCGGTGGTGATCGTTTCTGCCGAGCAGGACAAGCAGATCGTGCTGCAAGCCATCACCTATGGCGCGGTGGGGTTTATCACCAAGTCCTCGCCGCGCCTGCAAATGACCGAGGCGATCCAGCAGATTCTCAACGGCAATGTGTACCTGCCGCCGGACATCATCCGCACCCAAAAACCCGGCGCCCAGCGCCGCCTCAACGAAAACCCGGGCTTCGCCCCCGAACTGCTGCAAGCCCTGACCCGCAAACAATTGCTGGTGCTCGAACGCATGACTAAAGGCGAGTCGAACAAACAGATCGCCTACACATTGGAAATCGCCGAGACCACGGTGAAAGCCCATGTATCGGCCATCTTGCGCAAGCTCAATGTACACAACCGCGTACAGGCCATCCTCAGCGCCGGCGACATCGACTTCGGCTCCTACCTGCGCCGCTGAGCCTCCAGACAAACGCGGGGCAAAAGGTGGGAGGGAGCCTGCCCCCGATAGCGGTGTTTCAGTCAATGCATGGGCTGGCTGACAGGCCGCCATCGGGGGCAAGCCCCCTCCCACATCTTGATCTGTGTGGATCAGCACCGATTATGCTCACTCCTGGCTCATGCCTGCGCCGCTGGCCTTCCAGACAAACGAGAGGCAAAAGGTGGGAGGGGGCTGCCCCCGATAGCAGCGGTTCAGTCAATGCATGGGCTGGCTGACCGGCCGCCATCGGGGGCAAGCCCCCTCCCACATCTTGATCTGTGTGGATCAGCACCGATTATGCTCAATCCTGGCTCATGCCTGCGCCGCTGACCTTCCAGACAAACGCGGGGCGAAAGGTGGGAAGGAGCCAGCCCCCGATAGCAGCGGTTCAGTCAATGCATGGCCTGGCTGACCGGCCGCCATCGGGGGCAAGCCCCCTCCCACATCTTGATCTGTGTGGATCAGCACCGATTATGCTCACTCCTGGCTCATGCCTGCGCCGCTGGCCTTCCAGACAAACGAGAGGCAAAAGGTGGGAGGGGGCTGCCCCCGATAGCAGCGGTTCAGTCAATGCATGGGCTGGCTGACCGGCCGCCATCGGGGGCAAGCCCCCTCCCACATCTTGATCTGTGTAGATCAGCACCGATTATGCTCAATCCAGGCTCATGCCTGCGCCGCTGAGTCTCCAGGCAACCGAGGGGCAAAAGGTGGGAGGGGGCTTGCCCCCGATAGCGGTGGTTCAGTCAATGCATGAGCTGGCTGACAGGCCGCCATCAGGGGCTTGCCCCCTCCTCCCCTTGCCCAGTAGATGGCTCATGGCAGTTTTCAGCTTCATCGGCCGTACCGGTTTGTGCATCAAGGTGTGCCCCTGTTCGCGGATCTGTTGCTTGAGTTCGTTGCTGTAGTTGGCGGTGATCATCAGCGCCGGTATCGGACGACCGCGGCGGGCGTTGATGCGGGCCACGGCGTCGACGCCGTTCTGGTCATTGTCCAGGTGGTAGTCGGCGATCAGCAGGTCGGCCTCGGCGTGGTAGTTGTCCACCTGGCCGGCCAGGTCCTGTTCCGATAAGGCGGTGACCACCTGGCAGCCCCAGCCTTCGAGCAGGGTGCGCATGCCGGCACAGATCGCCGCGTCGTTATCCAGCACCCATACCCGGGCGCCCTGTAAACGCTCCAGCATCGGTTCGCTCATGCTCGGTGCGGGCAAGGTCTTGGGCGCGGTGGCGCTCAAGGGCACCTCCACGGCAAACATCGAGCCCTTGCCGGGTACGGATTTGACGCTGATGCGATGGCCCAGGATGCCGGCGATCTTTTCCACAATGGCCAGGCCCAACCCCAGCCCGCGATCCTGATCGCGACGCTGCACATCGCCGCGTTTGAACTCCTGGAAAATCTCCTCCAGGCGCTCCTCGGCGATGCCCATGCCACTGTCCCACACCTGGACCGACAAGCGCTGATGCTGGCGACGACAGCCCAACACCACGCGGCCGCTATAGGTGTAGCGAATCGCATTGCTCAACAGATTGCGCAGAATCCGCGCCAGCAGCTGGATATCGCTGTGCACCAACGCCGAACACCCGATGAAATGCAATTCCAGCCCTTCGCTGCGGGCCAGTTCGGTGTATTCGGCCGCCAGGTTGTCCAGCAGCTCGCTCAGGGCGAACGGCGCGATATCGGCCTTGATCACGCCGGCGTCCAGCTTGGAAATATCCACCAGGGTGCCCAGCAGGTTTTCTACGTCTTCAAGGGAGTTGCTCACATTGCGCACCAGGGTTTCATTGGCCTGGGGCTCGCGACGCTCCAGCAAGGCGCCGGTGAACAGACGCGCGGCGTTCAGCGGTTGCAGCAGGTCGTGGCTGACGGCGGCAAGGAACTTGGTCTTCGACAGGTTGGCCTGTTCGGCTTCGCGCTTGGCTTCGCGCAGACGGGTTTCCATGCGGCGGCGCTCATCGATTTCCTTGAGCAACTGGTCGTTGAGCGCGGTGAGTTCCGAGGTGCGCTGGGCGACACGCTGCTCCAGGTTTTGATAGGCCTGATGCAGGGCCTCGGCGGTGCGTCGACGCTCGGTGATGTCGCGGATCAGCACGAAAATCCCCACTACTTCGCCCGTGGCCAGGCGGTTAGGCACGTAGGAGCGCAGCATGTAGCGCTCCTGGTTGTTGATATTGGTTTCGGCGAATTCAAAGGTCACGCTCTCCCCCGCCAGAGCGCGCGCGACATACGCATCGAGACGCTGGCAGTGCTGCTCGCTGTGGACCTCGCGCAAGCTCTGGCCGAGCATCATGCCCGGAGGCCAGCAGTACCATTGTTCGTAGACTTTATTGGTGAACTCATACACCAGGTCGGCATTCAGGTAGCCGATCAGCGCGGGGACGTGGTCGGTGATCAGGCGAATCCAGCGTTCGCTTTCCTGGGCCTTTTGCGCGGCGGCCTGCTCACGGCGCAGGGTTTCGGCGCGCAGGCGGGCATTGATCAACAAGTGGTTGCTGGCGCGCAGTTCGGCCATTGCCTGGTTCAAGGCGTCGGTGCGCTCACGTACTTGCTCGGCCAACACCACCGAGTGCTGGAACGTGGTGTACGGGTCATTGCCCTGGGACACACCGGACTCGATGCGTTCGATCAGCGCCGCGTTGATCCGCGCCAGCTTGTGGTTGTCCACCCGCAGGCGCGCCAGTTCGGCCAGCAGTTCAGTGCGGCCCAGGCGCGCGTCCTCGGGCAATGGCGACCCCGGTAAAGGTCTGGTTGATGTGCATGCCATTGAACTGTTCTCCGTAGGTGTTGAAGCCCAGCACGCGTTGGTCCTGCAGGAAACCGCCGATCTGTTCCAGGGTGTCGGCGTCTTCCAGCTCCAGGCGCCGCAGGAAACAGTCGCAGCCGATGGTCAGCAATAGATCGCCGAGGCGCGTGTGCAGGCCGTCGAACAGGTTTTGCAGGTTTGGCAGGATCGGCCCGGGTTCCATCACGGTGAGCACGATGCCGTTTTCCACCGCGCAGTAGAAACTCAGGCTGAGATCGTCATGCACTTGCTGGATCGCGCGCACGTAATACTGGTCGTGGATGCGCACTGCCAGCGGGTGGGCAGCGAAGATGCGGTGATCGAGGTCGGCCACCGCCACGCCGATATGCCGCGCGTATTCTTCAGCGGCAGGTTCGGCATTGAGTTCGAATACCCGGCGGGACGGGCTGTCGGCTGCGGTCACCACCAGTTTTTCCGCACGCGGCAGGATATGGTGGGTGGTGAACACTTCAAAATCCAGCCAGGTGTTGACCAACACCACCACCGCCGCGCCGCTGTGAAACGCACCGTTGAAATACACATGGGTGTGGGTCAGGAAGTTGTCGTCACCGGCCGAGCCGCCGAAGTGCGGGATATCCCCCAGGGCCGCGCTGAGGGCAGCGAGCACCATTTCTTCGCGGCTGGACAGGCCATCGAGCAAGGTCAGGGCAAAGGTGTTGCCTTTGATCGGCGCCAGGGTGTTGCTGCGGCAACCGCCCACCAGGCGTTCGACCATGTGCTGGGCATCGATCAGGCTGAAGTGCTCGACCTGGTCGATCAGTTCAGTGGCAATGGAAAAGTGCGCATGGTTAAAGCCCATCGCGGTCACGCAATTGCGCCCGTAGCCCTGGGGCGTGATCTCGCCGGCGCTGGTGCAGCCGACCACGCGCACGCTGCCGAAGCAGTGCTGCAAGGCATTGCCCAGGGCCTGCAAATCGTAGGAGGCCGAGCAGAAAAACAGCACGAAACCCAGGTACGGATGCAGCAGCTGTCGCGCCAACTCTTCGGCGGCCTGCCCGGCATCGGTTGCCTGGGACATGGCGCTCACTACGCCTTCGTGGTTGTGCATCGTCGACTCTCCCCTCAGAGGCTTGAGTGTACGAAGGCAGAGGCGGCGGCCCTATGCTACTTGGGTACTGGGTGGGGGATGCGATGGGATGAAAGTGCGCAAACGCACAGAGGATTCAAATGTGGCAGGGGGCTTGCCCTCGATCGCGGCCTGACAGTCGACCAGGAGGTTGGATCAAACCGAGTACATATCCATTGCCGCGGTCACGGCGGCTATGGGTTCCGCCCTTACGGCGGGTCACTTTTGGAAGAGCGCCAAAAGTAACCAAAAACGCTTTGCCCCACCACTCGGCACCTCGCCTAGGCTCGGTGTGCCCGTAATTCGACATTGATTTGGGAGGCCGCCGCCACGCGCCATCCATGGCGCGGGGCGGCTAAACCGGCATCCCTGCCGGTTTACCCTCCAAATCAATGCCGAATTCCGGCCAGCGTGGTTAACGGGGCGCATGAGATCAAAAGCAAGAGCGGCTCGCTTCACATCGTGGTGACTGGGGGTTGCTACCCATTTGTATAGAGAGCTATGCCAATCAAGAGCCCTCCTCCCACATTGCAATTGCATTTCAAGTTCAGCGTAAAGCGTTCAAAAGCATTCCCGCTGCAACCACGACACATAGGCTGGCGAACCCCACCTGCAAGGTGCGTGCGGCAATCACCGAGCATAGGCGCCGGCCGATCAGCATGCCGACGATGCTCGCGGCGATAAACACCCAGCCCACGGCGTCGATACGGACGCCGGCATGGAACGCGCCGACCACGCCGATCAGCGAGATCAGGCTGATCACCATCAATGACGTGGCGACGATGCCGCGCATCTGCACGTCGGTGAGTTGCTTGAACGCTGGCACGATCAGAAAGCCGCCGCCGACGCCGAGCAAGCCCGACACCGCACCGGTGATGGCGCCCAGCGCAGCCAGGGTGGCCGTGCATTTGGCGGTCCAGGCCAGGCGCCCGGTCTGCTGGTTGAGCATGCAGTTTTTCTGGCCCCAGGAGGCGGCGCCATGGTCGCTCGGCCCGGCCTGGTTTTTTTCCCGTTGCAGCATGCGCCAGGCCACCAGCACCATCAACGCGCTGAACAGGCCCTTGAGCAACGCTTCGGGCATCTGGTGAGCGACGAACACCCCCAGCGGTGAAAACAACGCGCCGAGCAAGGCGATCAGCAAGGCGGCGCGATAACGCACCAGGCCATGGCGCAAACCGTCTATCGCCCCCACCGCCGCCGCCGCGCCCACCGCGAGCAACGACACCGGCGCGGCCTGGGTCATGCTCAAGCCCAGGCCCAGCACCAACGCGGGCACGCCGAGGATGCCGCCGCCCGCGCCGGTCAGGCCCATGACCAGGCCCATCAACACCCCCAACACACTGGCCAGTAACATTCAGTCCACCTTGCTCAGACGGGTCAGCCACTCGCGGCCCTTGAGCATGCCGTTCCAGTAGAACCACGGCAGCAAGGTCGCCTTGAGCCACCACATTGAGCGGCGCGCTTGGGTCGGGTCGAGGGCGAAGGTCGGCAGCAATTTGCCGCCGTAGCCGAACTCAGCCAGCACCACTTTGCCCTTCTCCACCGTCAGCGGGCAGGAGCCATAACCGTCGTACTTGAGCGGCAACGGCGCCTGCTTGCGCAGGGCCAGCAGGTTTTCGGCGACCACCACGATCTGCTTGCGCACGGCGGCGGCGGTCTTGGCGTTGCTGGTGCCGCACACATCGCCCAAGCCAAAGATGGGCGCATAGCGCTGATGCTGCAGGCTGTGCGGGTGCACATCGCACCAGCCGGCGGCGTCGGCCAGCGGGCTGTGGCGGATAAATTCCGGGGCCAGTTGCGGCGGCACCACGTGCAGCAGGTCGAAGGTTTTTTCGACGCGAGTGACGTTGCCCTCGGCATCCTTGACCTCGAACCAGGCTTTGCGCGCCGGGCCGTCGACCTTCACCAGGTTGGCATTGAAGGCCAGGCGCGCGTTGTATTTCTCCACGTATTTCATCAACGGCGGCACGAAGGTCGCCACGCCGAACAGCGCCGCGCCGGCCAGGTTGAATTCCACGTCGATGTTTTGCAAATGGCCCTGCTTGAGCCAGTGGTCGCACGACAGATACATAGCCTTCTGGGGCGCGCCGGCGCATTTGATCGGCATGGCCGGCTGGGTGAACAGTGCCTTGCCGGCCTTGAGTTGCTTGACTTGCTGCCAGGTATAAGCGGCGTGCTCGTAGCTGTAGTTGGAAGTCACGCCGTGCTGGCCGAGGGTGTCCTGCAAGCCTTCGATTTTCTCCCAGGCCAGGCGCAGGCCGGGGCAGACAATAAGGTTGTTCCAGGTCACGCGCTGGCCGTTGTCGAGCACCAGGCTCTGGCTGTCCGGCAGCACCTCGGTGACGGCGGCCTGCACCCAGGTCACGCCATTGGGCAGCACATCGGCCAAAGGGCGGCGGGTCTTTTTCAGGTCGTACGCGCCGCCGCCCACCAGAGTCCAGGCCGGTTGGTAGCAGTGGTAGTCGCTGGGTTCGATCAGGGTGATGTTCAGGTCGGGGTCGCGCTTGAGCAGGCTGGCCAGCAAGCCAATGCCTGCCGAACCGCCGCCGATGACAACGATGTCGCCACTGATGGTCTGGCCCCAGTGTTGGTCGGTCATGGTCTATCGCCTTTTTTTGTCAATGCACACAAGGGTCGCTGCCGGATGGCGTCACGCCCAGCTTTTTATGACCGCGCCGCAGTAAAGGCCGGACAGGGTCTTCATCACTTGGATCACTTCGTGGCTGGCCAGTCCGTAGAAAATGTATTTGCCTTCGCGACGGGTGGCCACCAGCCCTTCGTCGCGCAGGATGCCAAGCTGTTGCGACAGCGTCGGCTGGCGCACGCCGGTCATGGTTTCCAGCTCGCCCACATTGCGTTCGCCCTGGGTCAACTGGCACAGGATCAACAGGCGGTCTTCGTTGGCCAACGCCTTGAGCAAGGCACAGGCCTTGGACGCGGAAGCACGCAGTTGGGCGACTTCGCCCTCACTCAAGGTAGATTCCATTTGCTTCGGGTCCTGTGTGTCACTTAATCTGAAAACATTATGTGTAAACATAAAGTGATTGTAATCACTTTTTTCCAGCATTAGGGGCTACCGCCATGCCAGCGTTGATTCAATCCTTTCTGGACGAGGCGTCGTCGACCTACACCTACGTGGTCTATGAAGCGGACGGCGGTCCCTGTGCCATCGTCGATTCGGTGCTCAACTACGATCCGGCCTCCGGTCGCACCGACACCGCCCAGGCTGACAAGGTGATCGCATTCGTGCACGAGCATGGGTTGCAGGTGCAGTGGTTGCTGGAAACCCATGCCCACGCTGATCACCTATCCGCCGCGCCGTACCTGCGCCGTACGCTGGGCGGCAAGATCGCCATCGGCCAGTGCATCAGCCAGGTGCAAAACGTGTTTAAAAACCTGTTTAACCTGGAGCCGGAATTCCACGCCGACGGTTCACAGTTCGATCATCTGTTCGCGCCGGACGAAATCTTCCACATCGGCCGTTTGAAAGCCCAGGCGTTGCATGTGCCCGGGCATACCCCGGCAGACATGGCCTACCTGATCGACGGCAAGCTGATCCTGGTGGGCGACACACTGTTCATGCCGGATGTGGGCACCGCCCGCTGCGACTTCCCCGGCGGCGATGCGCATCAGTTGTACGCGTCGATGCGCAAGTTGTTGGCCTTCCCCCTGGAAACCCAGTTGTACGTGTGCCACGACTACCCGCCCCAGGGGCGCGAGGCGAAATGCCTGACCACGGTGGCCGAGCAGCGCGCAAGCAATATTCATGTGCATGACGGCGTGGATGAAGCCGCGTTCGTGGCGATGCGCACCCAACGCGATGCCGGGTTGGGAATGCCGACGCTGCTGCTGCCGGCGATTCAGGTGAACGTACGCGCGGGGAATATGCCGCCGGCGGAAGACAACGGCGTGGTGTATTTGAAGATCCCGCTCAACCAGCTCTGAAATGCGGGACTCGAGATGCCCAAGATGGCGGTGTGACAGGCAGCTTGGCGCTAGCTGATTCACCGCCATCGGGGGCAAGCCCCCTCCCACCCGTGTGCCTGGGTGCATCAGCGACCCAGGCTGATGCCGTTACCAGGGCATGGGCATTTACTAAAGGCTGCCCCATCACTTTGTAGTGAGCGGGCTTGCCCCGCGCTGGGCTGCGCAGCAGCCCCATTCCAGGCAATGTTGTTCTATCTGGCCCAACGAGGCGGCTGGATTAGGGCCGCTGCGCGCCCCAGCGCGGGGCAAGCCCGCTCACTACAAAAACCTTGTGCTTTCACTGAAGGGGGCACGCCCCTCCCACCTGTGTGCGTGGGTGGCATCAGCTACCCAGGCTGATGCCGTTGGAGGGCAATGGCAACGCGGTCTTGTAGCGCACCTGCTTGAGCGCAAAGCTGGAGCGGATATTCGCCACGCCCGGCACTTTGGTCAGAAAGTCCATCATGAAGCGTTCCAGCGCCTGGATCGTCGGCACCAGTACGCGGATCAGGTAGTCGGGGTCGCCGGCCATCAGGTAGCACTCCATCACCTCGGGGCGATCGGCAATGGCGCTCTCGAACTGTTGCAGGGCCAGTTCGTTCTGCTTTTCCAGGCTGACGTGAATGAACACATTGACGTGCAAACCCAGCAGATCGGCGTCCAACAGGGTGACCTGCTCGCGGATCAGGCCCAGTTCTTCCATGGCCTTGACCCGGTTGAAACACGGGGTGGGCGACAGGTTGACCGAGCGCGCCAGGTCGGCGTTGGTGATGCGCGCATTCTCCTGAAGGGCGTTGAGAATGCCGATATCGGTACGGTCCAGTTTGCGCATGAGACAAAATCACCTGTTTATTATGTTTATGCAGTTTTTTTATCCGCAAATAGTCCTGAGCGCAACGAAACACAGATAAATATTCTTCTACGCCCCGCCTATGATTGTTGTAGGACAAGATTTCTCCTACCCGGAGACGGATTGTCAGCTAGCGCGCCCACTACAAGAAATTCACAAGATAGAGCGTAGAAAGCCATGACCCAGCAGTACGAACCACTGCGCCTGCACGTTCCCGAACCCTCGGGCCGCCCAGGCTGCAAGACCGATTTCACCTACCTGCGCCTGACCGACGCCGGCCTGGTGCGCAAACCCGCCATCGATGTAGAACCCGCCGACACCGCCGACCTGGCCAAGGGCCTGATCCGCGTGCTCGATGACCAGGGTCAGGCCCTGGGGCCGTGGGCCGAGGGGGTTCCCATGGAGGTTCTGCGCAAGGGCATGCGCGCCATGCTCAAGACGCGGATCTTCGACAACCGCATGGTGGTCGCCCAGCGTCAGAAAAAAATGTCGTTCTACATGCAGAGCCTCGGCGAAGAAGCCATCGGCAGCGCCCAGGCCCTTGCCTTGAACATCGACGACATGTGTTTCCCCACCTATCGCCAGCAAAGCATCCTGATGGCCCGCGAAGTGCCGCTGGTGGACCTGATCTGCCAGTTGCTGTCCAACGAGCGCGACCCGCTCAAGGGCCGTCAGTTGCCGATCATGTACTCGGTCAAAGACGCTGGGTTCTTTACTATTTCCGGCAACCTCGCCACCCAATTCGTACAGGGCGTGGGCTGGGGCATGGCCTCGGCGATCAAGGGCGATACCAAGATCGCCTCGGCCTGGATCGGCGACGGCGCCACCGCCGAATCGGACTTCCACACCGCCCTAACCTTCGCCCACGTCTACCGCGCGCCAGTGATCCTCAACGTGGTCAACAACCAGTGGGCCATCTCCACCTTCCAGGCCATCGCCGGCGGTGAAGCCACTACCTTCGCCGGACGCGGCGTCGGTTGCGGCATTGCCTCCCTGCGTGTGGACGGCAACGACTTCATCGCGGTGTACGCCGCTTCCGCCTGGGCCGCCGAACGTGCGCGCCGCAACCTCGGCCCGACCTTGATCGAATGGGTCACCTACCGCGCCGGCCCCCACTCCACTTCGGACGATCCGTCCAAGTACCGCCCCGCCGACGACTGGAGCCACTTCCCGCTGGGCGACCCGATTGCCCGACTCAAACAGCACCTGATCAAGATTGGCCAGTGGTCCGAAGAGGAACACGCGGCGGTCAGTGCCGAACTGGAAGCCGAAGTCATCGCCGCACAAAAACAAGCCGAGCAGTACGGCACTCTGGCCGGTGGCCAGATTCCAAGCGCCGCGACCATGTTCGAAGACGTCTACAAAGAGATGCCGGAGCACTTGAAGCGCCAGCGTCAGGAGTTGGGGATCTGACATGAACGATCACAACAACAGCATCGAACTGGAAACCGCCATGACCACCACCACCATGACCATGATCCAGGCCCTGCGCTCGGCCATGGATGTGATGCTCGAACGGGACGACAACGTCGTGGTGTTCGGCCAGGACGTCGGCTACTTCGGCGGCGTGTTCCGTTGCACCGAAGGCTTGCAGAGCAAGTACGGCACCTCGCGGGTGTTCGACGCGCCGATCTCCGAAAGCGGCATCGTTGGCGTGGCGGTAGGCATGGGCGCCTATGGTTTGCGCCCGGTGGCGGAAATCCAGTTCGCCGACTACGTGTACCCGGCCACCGACCAGATCATCTCCGAAGCCGCGCGCCTGCGTTATCGCTCGGCCGGCCAGTTCACCGCGCCGCTGACCATGCGCATGCCCTGCGGCGGCGGCATCTATGGCGGCCAGACTCACAGCCAAAGTATCGAAGCGGTGTTCACCCAGGTCTGCGGCCTGCGCACGGTGATGCCGTCCAACCCGTATGACGCCAAGGGCCTGCTGATCGCCTCCATCGAAAACGATGACCCGGTGATCTTTCTCGAACCCAAGCGCCTGTACAACGGCCCGTTCGATGGCCATCACGACCGCCCTGTCACCCCCTGGTCGAAACACCCGCAAGCCCAAGTACCGGACGGTTACTACACCGTGCCCCTGGACGTGGCCGCCATTGTGCGTCCGGGCTCGGCCGTCACCGTGCTGACCTACGGCACCACCGTGTATGTGTCACAGGTCGCCGCCGAAGAAACCGGCATCGACGCCGAAGTCATCGACCTGCGCAGCCTGTGGCCGCTGGACCTGGAAACCATCGTCAAATCGGTGAAAAAAACCGGCCGTTGCGTGGTGGTGCATGAAGCCACGCGCACCTGCGGCTTTGGCGCCGAGCTGGTAGCGCTGGTGCAGGAGCATTGCTTCCACCACCTGGAAGCGCCGATCGAACGCGTCACCGGGTGGGACACCCCCTACCCGCACGCGCAAGAGTGGGCGTATTTCCCAGGGCCGTCCCGTGTGGGCGCGGCGCTGCAACGGGTCATGGAGGTCTGAATGGGCACGCACGTTATCAAGATGCCGGACATTGGCGAAGGCATCGCGGAAGTTGAACTGTCGGTCTGGCATGTGAAGGTCGGCGATATGGTCGTCGAAGACCAGGTGCTGGCGGACGTGATGACCGACAAGGCGATGGTGGACATTCCCTCGCCGGTGCACGGCAAGGTCATTGCTCTCGGCGGCGAGCCGGGCGAAGTCATGGCCGTGGGCAGTGTGTTGATCAGCATCGAAGTGGAAGGCGCGGGCAATGCCAAGGATGTGCCTGTGACGGATGAACCAGTGAAGGCCGCCCCCGCAGTTGAAGCCAAACCAGCGCCGGTGGCCCCTGCGGTTGAACGCAAGCCCGCACCGCCCCCCGTATCCCGCGAGGCCGACGAACGCCCGCTGGCCTCCCCCGCTGTGCGCAAGCATGCGTTGGATGCCGGCATCCAACTGCGGCTGGTCCAGGGCACCGGCCCGGCCGGGCGGATCCTGCACGAAGACCTTGACGCCTATCTGCAACAAGGTTCGGCGAAGCCTTCGACGGCAGCCACCCCTTACGCCGAACGCCACGACGAAGAACAGATCCCGGTGATCGGCATGCGCCGCAAGATCGCCCAGCGCATGCAGGACGCCACCCGGCGCGCCGCGCATTTCAGCTATGTGGAAGAAATCGACGTCACTGCGCTGGACGAACTGCGCGTGCACCTCAACGAAAAACACGGTGCCACTCGGGGCAAACTGACCCTGCTGCCGTTTATTGTGCGGGCCATGGTCGTGGCGCTGCGGGACTTCCCGCAGATCAACGCACGCTACGACGACGAAGCCCAGGTCATCACTCGCCTCGGCGCCGTGCATGTGGGCGTCGCCACCCAGAGCGACGTGGGTTTGATGGTGCCGGTGGTGCGGCATGCCGAAGCGCGCAACCTGTGGGGCACCGCCGAAGAAATCACGCGCCTGGCCACGGCCGCACGCAATGGCAAGGCCAGCCGTGAGGAATTGTCTGGTTCCAGTATCACCCTGACCAGCCTCGGCGCCTTGGGCGGTATTGTCAGCACACCGGTGCTGAATCTGCCGGAAGTGGCGATTGTCGGCGTCAACCGCATCGTCGAACGGCCGATGGTGATCAAGGGCCAGATCGTGATTCGCAAGATGATGAACCTCTCCAGTTCCTTCGATCACCGCGTGGTCGATGGCATGGACGCGGCGCAATTTATCCAGGCCATTCGCGGCCTGCTCGAACAACCCGCCAGCCTGTTCCTGGAGTAAGGGCATGACACAAATTACCCATACCACCCTGCTGATTATCGGCGGCGGCCCCGGCGGTTATGTGGCGGCGATCCGCGCCGGGCAATTGGGCATTCCGACCATCCTGGTGGAAGGCCAGGCCCTGGGCGGCACCTGCCTGAATATCGGTTGCATCCCGTCCAAGGCCTTGATCCATGTGGCCGAACAATTCCAGCAAACCGTGCACCACAGCCAGGGTTCCCAGTTGGGCATCGAAGTGGATGTACCCAGCCTGGATATCCGCAAAAGCGTGGAGTGGAAGGACGGCATCGTCGACCGCCTGACCACCGGCGTCGCCGCGTTGCTCAAGAAACACAAGGTGCAAGTGATCCACGGCTGGGCCAAGGTGGTGGACGGCAAGACCGTCGATGTCGGCGAGCAACGCATCCAGTGCGAACACCTGCTGCTGGCCACGGGTTCGAAAAGCGTCAACCTGCCGATGCTGCCGATTGGCGGGCCGATCATTTCATCTACCGAAGCGTTGGCTCCCACCCAAGTGCCCAAGCGCCTGATTGTGGTGGGCGGCGGCTACATCGGCCTGGAACTGGGCACGGCCTATCGCAAGCTTGGCGCGGAAGTCAGCGTGGTTGAGGCGCAGGATCGCATCCTGCCCGCCTACGATGCCGAATTGACCCAACCGGTGGCCGAATCCCTCAAGCAATTGGGGGTGAAGCTGTACCTCAAGCACAGTGTCACCGGGTTTGCCGACGGCCACCTGCAAGTGCGTGACCCCAATGGCGACACCTTGTCACTGGCCACCGACCAGGTGCTGGTTGCGGTGGGTCGCAAACCCAACACCCAGGGCTGGAACCTGGAAGCGCTGAACCTGGACATGAACGGTACGGCAATCCAAGTCGACAGCCGCTGCCAGACCAGCATGCGCAACGTGTGGGCCATCGGCGACCTGAGCGGCGAACCGATGCTGGCGCACCGGGCCATGGCCCAGGGCGAGATGGTCGCCGAACTGATCAGCGGCCTGCATCGCGAGTTCAACCCGGCGGCGATCCCGGCGGTGTGCTTTACCGACCCGGAAGTGGTGGTGGTCGGCAAGACCCCCGACGATGCCAAGGCGGCGGGGCTGGACTGCATCGTGTCGAGTTTCCCGTTCGCGGCCAATGGCCGGGCGATGACGCTGGAGTCGAAAACCGGCTTCGTGCGGGTGGTGGCGCGGCGTGACAACCACCTGATCGTCGGCTGGCAAGCAGTGGGCGTTGGCGTCTCGGAGCTGTCCACGGCCTTCGGCCTGAGCCTGGAAATGGGCGCGCGCCTGGAAGACGTGGCCGGCACCATCCATGCGCACCCGACCCTCGGCGAGGCTGTGCAGGAAGCGGCGTTGCGGGCGCTGGGCCACGCGCTGCATCTGTAGACCAGTCAGCTCCCGCCTTTGGAATGCAATCAACGGTGGGCGCCGGGCTTGCCCGCGATAGCGGCGGATCCGCCAATACAGATGTCGGATGGTCCGCCCACCTGCTCCCACACGAGCCAAGAATGCAGTATTGTTGCGCCCATCCAGAAAAAAATCCGACTTGACCAGAGATAGAGGGTGTCATGGGTAACGAAAGCATCAATTGGGACAAGCTGGGTTTTGACTACATCAAGACCGACAAGCGGTTTCTCCAGACCTGGAAGAACGGCGAATGGCAAGCTGGCACCCTGACCGACGACAACGTGCTGCACATCAGCGAGGGCTCCACCGCCCTGCACTACGGTCAGCAGTGCTTCGAGGGCCTCAAGGCCTACCGCTGCAAGGATGGCTCGATCAACCTGTTCCGCCCGGACCAGAACGCCGCCCGCATGCAACGCAGCTGCGCGCGCCTGCTGATGCCGCATGTACCGACCGACGTATTCATCGACGCCTGCAAACAAGTGGTCAAGGCCAACGAGCGCTTCATCCCGCCCTACGGCAGCGGCGGCGCGCTGTACTTGCGCCCGTTCGTGATCGGCACCGGTGACAACATCGGCGTGCGCACCGCGCCGGAGTTCATCTTCTCGGTGTTCTGCATCCCGGTTGGCGCCTACTTCAAGGGCGGCCTGGTGCCCCACAACTTCCAGATCTCCACCTTCGACCGCGCCGCGCCACAGGGCACCGGTGCAGCCAAGGTCGGTGGCAACTACGCCGCCAGCCTGATGCCAGGCTCGGAAGCGAAGAAATCTGGTTTCGCCGACGCGATCTACCTGGACCCGATGACCCACTCGAAAATCGAAGAAGTCGGTTCGGCCAACTTCTTCGGGATCACCCATGACAACAAGTTCATCACACCGAAGTCGCCTTCGGTGCTGCCAGGCATCACCCGCCTGTCGCTGATCGAACTGGCCCAGACCCGCCTGGGCCTGGAAGTGGTCGAGGGCGAAGTGTTCATCGACAAGCTGGACCAATTCAAGGAAGCCGGCGCCTGCGGCACGGCGGCGGTGATTTCGCCGATCGGTGGTATCCAGTACAACGGCAAGCTGCACGTGTTCCACAGCGAAACCGAAGTCGGCCCGATCACCCAGAAGCTCTACAAAGAGCTGACCGGCGTGCAGACCGGCGACGTCGAAGCGCCAGCCGGCTGGATCGTAAAGGTCTAACCGCCTGTGGGAGGGGGCTTGCCCTCATGCCACTCAGTTAAGGGCTCAGTTGATCCAGCCCAGGCAATGACTTTTAAAGTTAGTGGGAGGGGGCTTGCCCCCGATAGCAGTGGCTCAGTCAATGAATCTGTCGACTGATACACCGCATCGGGGGCAAGCCCCCTCCCACATTCGAGCCGGTTCTTTCAGTTAACTGAGGAGGGCGTTTGGATTCTCATATAGGGCTTGCCCCCCGATAGCAATGGCTCAGTCAATGAATCTGTCGACTGATACACCGCATCGGGGGCAAGCCCCCTCCCACATTTGAGCCGGTTCTTTCAGTTAACTGAGGAGGGCGTTTGGATTCTCATATAGGGCTTGCCCCCCGATAGCAGTGGCTCAGTCAATGAATCTATCGACTGATACACCGCATCGGGGGCAAGCCCCCTCCCACATTTGAGCCGGTTCTTTCAGTTAACTGAGGAGGGCGTTTGGATTCTCATATAGGGCAAGCCCCCTCCCTCATTTACTTTCCGGTGTTCTCAGGCATCGCACGACAACAGCGTCTTCTCCATCACTAACGTGCGCTCACTGCCGTGATCGACCTCACGTACCGTGCGAAACCCCAGCCTGGCGTAAAACGGCTCGGCCGTCAGCGAGGACGGCACACTCAGCGTTGTCACCCCCGCTTCCCCCGCGCGCAGTTCGATTTCACTCATCAATAACCGGCCAATGCCCTGCCCTTGCCGCGTCGGGTTGACGAACACCGAGCGCACCACTTTGGCATCCAGCGCAGCGGTGCCGACGATCACCCGCCCCTGAACCGCCACCAGCACCACACGCCGCTTGAGCAGCTCGCGCACCGCGTCGGGCGTAAAGTTGCTGGCCACCCGCTCAATCACATCCGCCGGATAATCCTGTGCGTTGCTACCGTACAAAGCCGCCAGGATCACCCGGCTGATTCCCTCGGCATCGTCGGGTTGGGCGAGACGTACGACGGTAGACATGACCCCTCCTGTTTAACCCTGCCCGCTGGCAATACGCTTGCCGGGCTTGTTGCCGATCATCTTGGCCTGTCCATCCTTCTGCTTACCCGTTCGCGCTTCGCTGATCAAGCTTGGGATCAACTTACCCTCCGGCAGGTTTTTCCAGAACCGACTGGGCAAGTGGCCTTCCATCACCTTGGGGTTCAACCGCGCCGGGTTGAAGATGTGGCTGTAGTAGGTCAGCCACATGGCGCTGTGGGGGTCTTCGACGTTCTGTGCCAGTTGCTGCCAGGCTTCGGGGCAATGGCGTTGATGAATCAATTGCTGGCCGTCGTAATACACGCCGTCCAACGGTGTGGCGATCATCCAGCGATGGCGGCCCATGCGCCCGATAAAGTGCTGGCTGGCCGACTTCAGAATGTCGTGGGCCGGTTCATGCCAGGCCACGTACTCCGGCAACTCCGGCCCGGCCTCTGGCGGCAGCGCGACAAAGCGCACGAACGCGTGCAGGTGATGGGCTTCGCGGCTGACCTGCTTGATCCGCCGCTGCAACTCGCTGCCCAGTTTGTCGCCGGCCAGCATCGCGGTGCGGTCGCCGTGGCTGACGCGCCACAGCACTTCATACAACAGGCTCCAGCGCTGGTCGCCGTGGTAGCAGGCGGCCGACTCCAGCAGTTCGAGCAGTGCCTTGGGGATGCGCGCCTGAAACGGCCCCAGTCCGGTAGGGATCGGCTCATCAGTGGCAAACAGGTCCGCCGCCTGGGCCTCGCCCCAACTTACCTGGCTGGGGTCGACCTGATGGCTGAGCAGCCAGCGCGCCTGTTCGCGCCAGGTGCAGAACAGGTTGTCGCATTCCAGGCTGATCATCCCCACAGCCCCATTTGCTGCGGTTGCGGCCGGTCGCGCAGTTGCTCGCGCAGCAACACACTGGTGCTGTCCGCCTGTTGCGGGTGGTAGTCGCTGGTAATGAAAAACGGCTTGGCCTTGGCCAGCACACAGCGCATGCGCGCCAGGTCTTCGAAGCGGATTTTGCGTTCGCGGCGCAGGTCCACCAAGCGCTGGATGGTGCGCAGGCCGATGCCGGGAATACGCGCGATCAAAGTCGGTTCGGCACGATTGAGGTCCAGGGGGAACACCTCGCGATGCTCAAGGGCCCAGGCCAGTTTGGGGTCAATATCCAGCGCCAGGTGACCGGGGCCTTCGAACAACTCGCCGGCACTGAAGCCGTAGCTGCGCAGCAGGAAGTCAGCCTGGTACAGGCGGTGCTCGCGCATCAACGGTGGCGCGGCCAGGGGTACACTTTTGGGGCTATTAGGGATGGGGCTGAACGCCGAGTAGTAGACGCGGCGCAGCTTGAAGTTGCCGTACAACGCTTCGGCGCCATGCAGGATGGTGCTGTCGTCGGTGTCGTCGGCGCCGACGATCATCTGGGTGCTCTGCCCGGCTGGAGCGAAACGCGGCGCTCGAGGCTCGTTGAGGACCGTCTGCTCGCCGATGTAGATGGTCCGCATGGCCTGCTTGATCGAGCCGATCTGCTTTTCCGGTGCCAGGGTTTGCAGGCTGGCATCGGTGGGCAGTTCGATGTTCACGCTCAGGCGATCGGCATAACGCCCGGCCTCGGCAATCAACGCCGGGTCGGCTTCGGGGATGGTCTTGAGGTGGATATACCCACGAAAGTCGTGCTCTTCGCGCAGCAGTTTCGCCACCCGGACAAGCTGCTCCATGGTGTAGTCGGCCGAACGGATAATGCCGGAGCTTAGGAACAACCCGCTGACGCAATTGCGCCGGTAGAAATCCAGGGTCAGGGTGACCACTTCTTCCGGGCTGAACCGCGCACGGGGCACGTCGCTGGAGCGGCGGTTGACGCAGTACTGGCAGTCGTAAAGGCAGAAGTTGGTGAGCAGCACCTTGAGCAGTGACACACAGCGCCCGTCAGGCGTATAGCTGTGGCAGATGCCCATGCCATCGGTGGAGCCCAGCCCCGCCTTGCCCTCGGAACTGCGCTTGGGCGCGCCGCTGCTGGCGCAGGACGCGTCGTACTTGGCGGCGTCGGCGAGGATGCTGAGTTTTTCGATCAACTGCATGGCGGGCTACCGATACTGGTTTTTTGTACAGTATCAGTGGTAACCCTTTGTCACAAGTACCGCCCGTAGGGGCGAGCTTGGGAGAAAGCACACGCCCCGCCCACCGGCGCGAACTCAGCTTGCGGTGGCCAGCAGCAATTCCTCGATTGACCGCCCTTGGCCGCGCCCACGGTCCAGGGCATACAGCGACGCTGCTATCTCATCCGCGCGGATCGGCAGCACCGACAGCAAGGTGTCGCTCAACCCATGGCTGGCCTGGCTGAAGCCCTGGATATAAATGCCCGCGTTGCAGCGCTCGTCGGTGACAATGCGGTAGTCGCGGCTCACTTCGAAATCGCCCATGTAGGTTTCCAGGGGGGCGAGCAGTTCGCGGTGCATCTGGCGCTCATAACCGGTGGCGAGGATGACCGCGTCGTAGTGATGCACGGTCGTTTCACCCGTGGCGTTGTTGCGCAGAGCCAGTTCGATGCCCAGCGGGCCGGGAGTGACCTTCTCCACCACGGTCATGGTGCGGAACGCCTGGCGCGCGATGCCGGAGACTTTCTGGCGATAGAAAATGCCGTAGATGCGCTCGATCAGGTCCAGGTCCACCACCGAATAGTTGGTGTTCTGATACTCCGCCACCAACCGCTCACGCTCGGCGCCGACTTGCTGGAACACCAGGTCGGTGAACGCCGGCGAGAACACTTCGTTGACGAACGGGCTGTCATCGGCCGGCTTGAGCGCCGAACCGCGCAGGATCATGTCCACCTGCACCGAGGGGAAGCTGTCGTTGAGGTCGATAAAGGCTTCTGCCGCGCTCTGGCCGCCGCCGATGATCGCGATGCGCATCGGCTTGCCCTCAACACACGGCTGGTTGGCCATGCGCTCCAGGTACTGGGAGTGGTGGAACACGCGGTGGTCGTTCTTGAACGCCTTGAAGGTGTCGGGAATGCGCGGCGTGCCGCCAGCGCTGACCACCACCGAACGGGTGGTGCGCACATGCTGCTCGCCCAGCGCATCGCGGGAGATCACCCGCAAAGCCTCGACCTGCTGCTGATGCAGGATCGGCTCGATGGCCAGTACTTCCTCGCCGTAGCGGGCCTGGCTCTGGAAGTGCCCGGCGACCCAGCGCAGGTAGTCGTTGAACTCCATGCGGCACGGGTAGAAGGTGCCGAGGTTGATAAAGTCCACCAGACGGCCGTGGGCCTTGAGGTAGTTGACGAAGGAGTACGGGCTGGTGGGGTTGCGCAGGGTCACCAGGTCCTTGAGGAAGGAAATCTGCAATTCGCTCTGGGTCACCAGGGTATTGCCGTGCCAGCGATAGTCGGCCTGTTTGTCTAGAAACAGCACGTCCAGTTTGCCCTGCGCCTTCTCGCGCTCTTGCAGAGCGATGGCCAGTGCCAGGTTCGACGGGCCGAAACCGATGCCGATCAGGTCGTGAACCGCGGGCGAAGCAATTGCCTGTGTCATTCCAGTGTCCTCTGGATAAGCCCCGTGGCGGTGGGGCGGGAATACCTTCAAGACCTGCACAACAGGTCGTGTGTTGATAGGAAACGAGGACAGTGAAAAAAAATTTAAGCCGTCGACCCTCAGTGCGCATCCCACTCGCGCATCCGCACGCGGCAGTGTTTCATGGCATTGACGATGTTTTTTTCCACCAGAGCGCGGGAGATGCTCAGGCGTTCGGCGATTTGCAGATGGCTCAGGCCGTCGAGCTTGCGCAACAGGAAACTCTCGCGGCAGACCGCCGGCAGTTCGGCCAGAGCGCGCTCAAGCAGTTCCAGGCGTTGGGCCTGATCGTGGCTGGCGTGGGGCGTGCCGGCGGCGAAGCGCTCTTCGCTGTCCAACACCTCCAGCGGCTCGACCTGGCGCAAGGCATTGCGCCGATGGCCGTCGATCACAAGGTTCAACGCCGTGCGGTACAAAAAGGCGCGGGGTTGCTCGATGGGGGTATCGCTGGAACGTTCCAGTACCCGCACGTAAGCGTCATGCACCACATCTTCGGCCACCTGACGGTTGCCCAGCTTGGCGTTGAGGAAACACACCAGCTCGCGATAGTAGTTTTCCAACATGACTCCCGACCATCTTGAAAACACGCTGCAGGCGCGAGCGTTGTCAGGCCTGCAGAAGGGTGCCATTCGATAATGGCAGTTTGGGTGGGTGCAATTTATAGTAATTCTCATCTACTTTTAAAGAAGACTTGTAACGCCAGCCGTTTTTTTTATGCAAAAGAGCAGTAACGGCCTGTGTAACCACTTAAATTCCAGCGCCCTTATCTCGTTTAACTGTCAGCTCTGCGCAACCGCGCCCTGAACTCTCCTGGCTGGAATCCATCCATGAAACGCCCCCGCCCCGCCCGACGCGCCTTGCTTGTTGTGGCGTGCCTGTTACCGCTGATCGCCGTCGCCGCGTGGCAGGTACTGCCCTCGGGCCGCGACGACCTGACCACCGTCACCGTGACCCGCGGCAATATCGAAAACAGCGTGACCGCCCTCGGTACCCTGCAACCGCGCCGCTATGTGGACGTGGGCGCCCAGGCGTCCGGGCAGATCCGCAAGATCCATGTCGAGGCCGGCGATCAGGTCAAGGAGGGCCAATTGCTGGTGGAAATCGACCCATCCACCCAACAGGCCAAGCTCGACGCCAGCCGCTACGCCATCGAAAACCTCAAGGCGCAATTGCAGGAACAGAAAGCCCAGCACGCGTTGGCGCGCCAGAAGTACCAGCGCCAGCAGCGCCTGGCCAGCGGCAACGCCACCCGTGAAGAAGACGTACAAACCGCCAAGGCCGAGCTGAGCGCGACCCAGGCCCGGGTCGACATGTTCCAGGCCCAGATCCGCCAGGCCCAGGCCAGCCTGCGCAGCGATGAAGCGGAGCTTGGCTACACACGTATTTATGCGCCAATGAGCGGCACCGTGGTGGCGGTGGACGCCCGCGTTGGCCAGACCCTCAACGCTCAACAGCAGACGCCGCTGATCCTGCGCATCGCCAAGTTGTCGCCGATGACCGTATGGGCGGAGGTGTCCGAGGCCGATATCGGCCATGTCAAACCCGGCATGAGCGCCTATTTCACCACCCTGAGCGGCGGCAACCGGCGCTGGAGCAGCACTGTGCGGCAGATCCTGCCGATCCCGCCCAAGCCGTTGAACGAAACCCAGGGCAGCGGCAGCCCCACCAGTTCCAATAAAAGCGGCACCGGCCGCGTGGTGCTGTACACCGTGCTGCTGGACGTGGACAACACCGACAACGCGCTGATGGCTGAGATGACCACTCAGGTGTTCTTCGTCGCCGGCCAGGCCAAGGACACCCTCACCGCCCCGGTCGCCGCCCTGCTCGGCAACGGCAACACCGACAAACAGATCGCCCGCGTGGTGATGCCCAACGGCAGCATCGAACAGCGCGAGGTGCGCCTGGGCCTCAGCGACCGCCTGCGGGTGCAGGTGCTCGACGGCCTGAACGAAGGCGACCACCTGTTGATCGGCCCGGTCGACGGCCATGGGGGTTGAGGTGAGTACGCCGCTGATCGAACTCAGGCACATCCGCAAATCCTACGGCGGCGGCGACAGCCCTCAGGTTGACGTATTGCGCGGTATCGACCTGGCGATTCACGCCGGCGAATTCGTGGCGATTGTCGGCGCGTCCGGCTCGGGCAAATCCACCTTGATGAATATCCTCGGTTGCCTCGACCGCCCCAGCAGTGGCGAGTACCTGTTTGCCGGGGAGAATGTCGCGCACCTGGACAGCGACGCCCTGGCCTGGCTGCGCCGTGAAGCCTTCGGTTTTGTGTTCCAGGGTTATCACCTGATCCCGTCCGGTTCGGCCCAGGAAAACGTAGAAATGCCGGCGATCTACGCCGGAATCAGCGCCGCCGAACGGCATGCCCGGGCCAGCGCCCTGCTCACCCGCCTGGGCCTGGCCGAACGGACCGGCAACCGCCCGCACCAGCTCTCCGGCGGCCAGCAGCAGCGGGTGTCCATCGCTCGCGCGTTGATGAACGGCGGGCACATCATCCTCGCCGACGAACCCACCGGCGCCCTCGACAGCCACAGCGGCGCCGAGGTGATGAGCCTGCTCGACGAGCTGGCCAGCCAGGGCCATGTGGTGATCCTGATCACCCACGACCGCGAAGTCGCGGCGCGCGCCAACCGCATCATCGAGATTCGCGATGGCCTGATCATCAGCGATTCGGCATCCGCCCACGACACCGCGACCGCCGCTACCCCCGGCGCCCTGCAAGCGGTGGACCTGCGTCAGCGTCTGGCCGATGGCGCCGAACACAATGGCGCCTGGAAAGCCGAACTGGTGGACGCCGTCCAGGCGGCCTGGCGTGTGATGTGGATCAACCGCTTCCGCACCGCGCTGACGTTGCTCGGCATCATCATCGGCGTGGCGTCGGTGGTGGTGATGCTGGCCGTGGGCGAAGGCAGCAAGCGCCAGGTCATGGCGCAGATGGGCGCCTTCGGTTCCAACATCCTTTATTTGGGCGGTTCATCACCCAACCCACGCACGCCGCTAGGCATCGTCAGCCTGGAGGACGTCGCAGCGCTGGCGGCGCTGCCTCAGGTGCAGCGCATCATGCCGGTCAACGGCAGCGAAGCCGGGGTGCGTTACGGCAACGTCGACTACATGGCGTACGTGGGCGGCAACGACACCAATTTCCCCGACATTTTCAATTGGCCGGTGGTCGAGGGCAGTTACTTCACGGCAGCCGACGAGCGCGCCGGGGCCACGGTAGCGGTGATCGGTCATCGGGTGCGCGAGAAGTTGTTCAAGGGCCTGGTCGACCCGATCGGCCAATACATCCTGATCGAAAACGTGCCGTTCCAGGTCATCGGCGTGCTGGCGGAAAAAGGCGCCAGCTCCGGCAATAAAGACAGCGACGACCGCATAGCCATTCCCTACACCGCCGCCAGCGTGCGCCTGTTCGGCAGCTACAACCCCGAGTACGTGGTGATCGCCGCCGCCGATGCACGCAAGGTGCATGAGGCCGAACAGGCCATTGACCAGTTGATGCAGCGCCTGCACCACGGCAAGCGCGACTACGAGCTGACCAACAACGCCGCGATGATCCAGGCCGAGGCGCGCACCCAGAACACCCTGTCGCTGATGCTCGGTTCGATTGCGGCGATTTCCCTGCTGGTGGGCGGTATCGGTGTGATGAACATCATGCTGATGACGGTGCGCGAGCGTACCCGCGAAATCGGTATCCGCATGGCCACCGGCGCACGCCAGCGCGACATCCTGCGCCAGTTCCTCACCGAGGCGGTGATGCTCTCGGTGGTCGGCGGCCTGTGCGGCATCGCCCTGGCCTTGCTGGTGGGCGGCGTGCTGACGCTGGCCAAGGTGGCGGTGCAGTTTTCCCTGGTGGCGGTGCTTGGCGCGTTTGGCTGTGCGTTGGTCACCGGCGTCGTATTCGGCTTTATGCCGGCCCGTAAAGCTGCCCGGCTCGATCCGGTTAAGGCATTGACGAGTGAATAAACCCTGTATCCCATCGCACCTGGGCGTGCTCAGCCTGTGCCTGCTGCTCAATGCCTGCGCCGGCCAACCGCCCAGCGTCGACAGCGGCCTCGCGCCGCCGGCCGCCTGGCAGTACGCCGAACGCGAGGCCGCCCAGAACGTGAACACCCAGTGGTGGACACAGTTCGGCAGTGCGCCGCTCAATCGTTTGATCGAACAGGCGCGGCGCGACAGTTTCGATGTGGCTGCAGCGGTGGCGCGGGTGCGCCAGGCCCAGGCCAGCGCGGTGATTGCCGGCGCGCCGTTGCTGCCGGAGGTGAAGGCCAACCTCACCACCAGCCATCAGAAGCTGCTACGCGGCCCCGGCGGCCCGGACCTCGACGCCAGCGATAGCGACGACGCGGTCAACAACTTCGGCGCCAACCTGACCGCCAGCTACGAAGTGGATTTCTGGGGCGCTCGCGCTGCCGCCCGCGACAGCGCCCTGCACAGCCTGCGGGCCAGCGAATTCGACCAGGCCACCGTGGAACTGACCTTGCTCAGCAACGTCGCCGACCGCTATGCGCAAACCCTCGCCGCCGCGCAGCGCCGGCACATCGCCGAGTTGAACCTGGCCAATGCGCGGAATGTGCTCGCGCTGGTGCAAACCCGCTATGACGCCGGCTCGGCCACCGCGCTGGAACTGGCCCAACAAAAAAGCCTGGTGGCCGGCCAGCAGCGCCAGTTGCCGTTGATCGCGCAACAGGCCGAAGAATCGCGCATCACCCTCGCCGCCCTTCTCGGCCAACCCGTGCAGGCCCTGGACCTGGGCGCCGAGCCCTTCCAGAACCTGACCTGGCCCGTCATTGGCGCCGGCCTGCCCAGCCAATTGCTCAGCCGCCGCCCGGACATCGCCAAGGCCGAAGCCCAACTGGCGGCGGCGCAGGCGGACGTGACGGTGGCCCGCGCCGCCCTGCTGCCCGCCGTGACCCTCGGCGCCACCTTGGGCTCCGACGCCTACAAGGCCGTCGATGTGCTACGCAGCCCCTATTACACGTTAACCGCCGGGCTGGTGGCACCGATCTTCAACAACGGCCGTTTAAGCGCTGAACGGGACAAGGCCCGCGCGCGCCAGGATGAACTGTTGCAAACCTACCGCGGCGCGATCATCAACGGCTTTGCCGACGTGGAAAAAGCCCTCAGCAGCATCACCCGCCTCGACCAGCAGCGCCAATGGCAGGACGAAGAACTGCAACAGGCGCAGACCGCGTTCCAAATCGCCCAACAGCGCTACCAGGCCGGGGCCGCCGACTGGCTGACGGTGCTCGAAACCCAGCGCACCCTGTACGCCGCCCAGGACCTGAACGTGCAGTTGCGACTGTCACGCCTGCAAGCCAGCATCGCGCTCTACAAAGCATTGGGTGGCGGCTGGAACTCTGGCATCCGATAAACAAAACTCCGATTTCGTACATGAGGCGTCTTCTCACCCTACATTCCCAGCCCCCAGGTCCTTGGTAAAAACGCCGCTGTCATACAGCTGCCCTGGACCTCTCGATGACTGTCGTAAAACACTTGGCGTGCGGTTGCCTCTGGCTGCTGGCAGGCCTTGCCTTTGCCGAGCCGTTGATCAAACCCACCGCCATCGATTGGTTGCTGGACTGCCCGCTGCCCGCTACCGAGCGCCTCGACCCCAGCGTGCTGGCGCGCACCCAATGCGGCCTCATATCGGTCCCGCGTAACTATGCAGCGCCCCGTCAAGGCAACCTGCGCTTGTTTGTCACCCGCGTTGGTGCCCGCGAGCCGTTAAGCCGCCAGGGCGTGGTCTTCACCCAAGCCGGCGAACCGGCGCGTAAGAACAGCAGCGGCACCTTCGCCATTCAACTGGCCAGCCGCTGGAATACCCACGCCACCCCGGCCTATCGCACGCTGTTCGATCGCTATGACGTGATCGAACTCAGCGCGCGCACTATCCGCCAGCCCAACGACGTCGAATACGCCGCCCGCGACATGGAATACGTACGCGCCCAACTCGGCGATGCCCAACTGCATTACCTGGGCAACGCTGAAGCCACGCGGCTGGGCAATCGCTACAGCGCGCTGTTCCCCGAACGCGTGGCGCGCATGGTGCTGGTCAACGCCGACCCCGACGACAGCGGCCCCCTGCAAGTCGAACAGCTGCGTCTCAAGGAGCCGGCAAAGGCGGATGCCGGCGCTTGCGTCACCCGTTGGATCGGCGACTTTCTGGCCTACGGCAGGCAGCCGCCGCCCTTCACGCGCTGCCTGGATCTGGGCGATTGGCCATAGCACACTGTTTGCGACCCTTTGCCGCCGAAAGCGACCTCTTGCGTTGACGCTCCGGTCGGATCGTTATTAAGTGCTATTTATCCGCATTAATACGATAAATCGCACCCATGCTACGCATGAGCGGTGCTTCAGCGAGCGGTAGCCGATCGAAGGGCTACCGCCGCACCTTCAGGATTTATTTCACGAAATCGCCCCAACTCAACATCTGCTCGCTGTCAATTTTGAGCATAAAGTCGGCACGCCGATCGCCATCCAGATCAATCTGCAGTACTTCCTGACGGGCATTTTCGTCGTACGTCAGCATGACTTGCCGCCCTTCACCGCTGAACTTGGAAACTAATTCGACCGGTTTTTGCGCAATGTCGCGCCGTGGCCTTGTGGAATTTAAGCCGTTCCGCAATTCCTCGATCGGAGAATAGTTACTTTCATCGATATAAGTACTCTCGGGCCCGGTCGCACGGAGATTGGAAATATCGATCTTGTCCCTACCCGACACAAAGTCCGTGATTCGATCAGGCGCCTGCGGTGTCGATTGCTCAGGGGTTAAAAAGACGTAAGTGTTCTTGCCACCACCGCCGGACAATTCGTTCTGTGCCGCGTTGCCAATCAATATGTCGTCGCCGGCCCCGCCTTTAGCGTTTTCTATTGTGGTGCCTTTGGCGATGAACACATTTTTTCGCATCCCTCCAATATCCGAGGGTGTGCCTTCATTGAGATTGATGACCTGGTTTTGGCTAAAGCCGGAAAAATCGAGGGTGTCCGTGCCACCACCGTCCCACACCGTGAATACCGGTGCGTCAGCGTTCGAGTGCAGGTGATAGGCCTCGCGGTCGGCATTAGAATTAAACCCATAGGTGGTATCGCCCGTACGGGTTTGATGATTGACACCGTACAGTTTTTGCATCGCCGCGATGTCATCGACCATCGGCGTTGAAGGCGAATGGTGCATGCCGTTTTTGTGAAATGACTGCCCGGAGTGGTGTTCGCTCCAATAGCTCATAATGCTGTTGCCGCCGGTGTCCTCCGCGTATGTGGCCGTGTTGTAACTCGCACCAGCGGCATGGCTTCTGAACGGATGCCCTAGCCCAAGGGCGTGCCCGACCTCGTGGGCAAGGGTTTTGTGGCCTTCGTTGTTGTGGCTCGGTGCGGTATGAGCGTCTTCCGTGCCGTTGAGCCAAACCTCAGCGACCGGCACGTTTATTTGAACGCGGGGGCGTGATGCCATGAATTGGCGGGCGCCTTCGGAAGGTGGAAGGCTCGCGAACGCGTTGCGACCTTGGGGGTCCAGGGCGAAGTTGCCGAAACTGATGTTGCCATCCTCCTGCGTCCCTGGGCTGGCCTGGGTGAAACTCAGATTGGCGACATCCGACCAGTGCTCCATGGCCCTGAGTGCCGATTCCTTTTGCGCTTGATTGAATTCGCTGAACTGCGTGAGCCCCAGCTGGCGGAATGACTGCCCCGCCGTTGTCAGAAAACGATAGGCGATGTCCGTTTTTCCATCACTGTTAAGATCAGGCCAACGCAAATTGTCACGGGTTATCTCATCGGCCGCCTGCTGGATGCTGTAGGAAGGCTTGCCATTGATCTCGCGCCCGCCGCCGCGTTGATCGGCGTGCAGTACGCGATCCAACTGAGTGACGGTCGCGCTGGCATAGGGTGAAATGGTAATTGTGGGTGAGTTCGTCATAGCGTGTCTCCGAGGCACTCAATCAGTGAGATGACAAAAAACCGGGGGGACGTATTCCCACCGTCGCCGTCGACTCTAGGTCTGCAAACAGCGGGTTGGCAGGCGCCTTTCCTGAGTGACATCCCATACATTTCCGTCCGGCGTGTATCCCGATTCCCCCATCCCATGGCATCCCCTCTACAATGCCTCCCATTCATTCGCGGGGGCTTCATGGATATCGAACTGGCACGCACCTTCCTCGAAATCACTCGCTGCGGCAGCCTGGCCGCGGCGGCAGAGAAACTGCACGTTACCCAGACCGCCATCACCGCCCGCGTGAAAAACCTGGAGAACCAGCTGGGCTGCACGCTGTTCGTGCGCAACCGGGCCGGGGCACGACTGACCGCCGATGGCGAAGCGTTTGTGGTGTACGCCAATCAATTGCTGCAAACCTGGGAAGCCGCGCGCCGCGACCTGCCGTTGCCCGATGGCTATCGCAATGTGCTGCATATCGGCGGCGAGGTGAGCCTGTGCAACCCGCTGATGCTCGGCTGGGCCCAAGCCCTGCGCGAACACATCCCCGGTCATGCCCTGCGTACGGAAATCCGCGAGGGCGACTATCTGTTGCGTCAACTGGAACTGGGCGTGCTTGACGCCGCGCTGGTGTTCCAGCCGCACTACTGGCCGGGGCTGCAAGTGGAGCAGGTGTTGGAGGAAAAACTGATCCTGGTGCAATTGGCGAGCAAGCCCGAACCCTACGTCTATATCGATTGGGGCCCGGGGTTTCGCCAGCAGCATGACGCCGCCCTGCCCGACCGGGCCCGCGCCGCCGTGAGTTTCAACCTCGGCCCGCTGGCACTGCAATACATCCTGGAGAACGGCGGCGCCGGGTACTTCCGCACGCGGGTGGTGCAAAGCTACCTGGACAGCGGCGTGATGCGGCGCGTAGCCAAAGCGCCCGAATTCAGCTTTCCGACGTACCTGGTGTACGCACGGGCGCGGGATTCGGCGGTGTTGCAGCAGGCGCTGGAACTGCTGCGCGGGGTGGTCAAGGCCGAAGGGGATTGGTCACAGCGCTGGGATCCATTGAGTTAAGCCATCAGCCATTGCCGCAAAAAAAGGGGGCAGCCTGTGCAGGCTGCCCCCTTTTTCACTGACGCGTCACGATCAATGCACGATGGTCTGGGTGCAGATATGCCCCAGGCTGACGTACTGCACATTGTCACCACCGACGCCTACCCCCGGAAACTCAGCCAGCTCGATGCGCCAGCCGCCCTGGTTGTAGGTGGTGTCCCACTTGTACGGCACACCGGTGCTGCTGTCGTTGATGACCGTATGGTAATCGCCGAAGCAGCTGCCGATATTCGCCGTGGCCGAGGTCGCACCTGCGCTGTTGGTGGTGGCCGGGTAGTCGACCCAGCGGTAGTCGAAGTCGATGAAGTGGTTGTCCACGCGCAGCACCGGCGTGACACCCAGCAACGGCGCACCAGTGGAGTCGGACCATTGCGTGCTCCAGTTCAGAACCCGCGCGGTTTGCGTGGCCAGTGGCATTTCCGAAACCGGCACGCGAACGATGTTGTCGCCCTTCACATCGTGGTTATTGAGGCGCGGCGTGGAGCCCAGGCTCAGTTGGTACTGCTTGGTCGCATCCTGCGCCACGTTCGGGTTGGCCCGTACGCGCACTTTGACCGTGGTGCCCGGCGCCACGCTGGGGTAGGTCGACGTCGAACCGGCCGGTACCGTGACCCAATTGACCCCATCGAAACGGTCGAAGATCCACTGGTTGCGACTGCCGGTTTCATCACCGGCCAGGTACATACTCACGCTCTGGCCGCGCACGGCCTTGAAGTCGAAGTAATCGACATCGTTGGCGTTGTCGAGGTTACCGCTGACTTTGTTCATCGAGTCCGGCAGCACGAAGGCGGTTTGCGGCGTGTCGTTGGGTTCGTAGGCATCGATATTGGTGTCTACGGCAACGCCAAAGCTGAACTGCCCGTTGCTGGCGGCATTGGCCACCATGTACCAGTAATAATCCCCCGCCGGCAGCACGCCATTGAGGTATTCATCGGCGTTGCCGGCGGCATCCGAAGAGCCGACCAGGCTCAGGTTGCCCTGGCCGTCGTCGAGGAACAGGTTCAGCGACATGTCGGTGCCGGCGCTCTGGTTGACCAGTTGCACTTGGATGCGCGCGTTCTGCGGCAGGTTGAAGTGGTAGGCGAACTCGTTGCCGGTCTGCACCCCGTCCACGCTGTAGAGCGTGTTGATATCCAGCGTGGGGAACAACGGCTCGAACGCAGCAATGGCAGCGGCGCTCAATTGGGCCTGCGCCGGTTTTTTCAGTTCACCGACCACGGTGTCGAACGGTGCGGTTTTCACCGCCTGGGTCAGCGCCTTGGACTGGCCGGTCTTGGCGGCCTTGAGTTTTTGCTTGAGCGAGGCCGAAACCTTCGCCGCATCCAACTTGCCGCCGGGCTTGAGCGCCTTGTCGACCGCCTGCCGGACGGCCTGGGCACTGAGTTTCTGAGGGGTTTGCTCCGCCAGCGCAAAGGCCGAAACAAAGCAGGAGGCCGCCATGGCCGCGCCGAGCATAAAGGCTTTTTTCGATTTCATTTTTTATCCATCCATAGTTAAAAACTGAAGGTCAGGTGACATCCGGTCACCTGGGATGGACTGTAGGACACAACTGTATGCATGTACAGTATTTTTTTGAAAAAAATGTGGGATGAAGGAAAAGCGCATGTAGGAAAAGGCTGCTTCTACAGCCAGGTCCCCCAATACCCCCAAACCCACCGCCCAAACCATCACAAGGCGATAGGGCCAAACGGCCCAACGCTTGAGTGCAAGGGGGGGCCGGCTTATTTATCGACCAGTATTATCTGCGATAACGGGGACAGATTTATTTAATCAACCCACTCCTTTGGGCCGTCAGTACTCTATGGAATCTAATAGATCCGCCCCCTTTAACCCTGTTCGAGGTCGGCCACAAAGCACCATTGATCTCTTTACCTCAGCCTATCTGGTTTGCACGACACCACTTTGTCTGGCTACCGCTTTTCACGGCTTAACCGTTACATCCACCGCTAGGATATTTATCGTCAGCCACCCAAAATTTGGCTCTTGGATTATTTCAAAAAAATATAAAAAACTGTCATTTTTCACAGGTGCATTTTTATAAGAGTCACATAAAGTTAGTCTTGCAAGGTAAGTATGCTCAGGCAGAGAGTAGCGTCCTGACTGTTATTTATTTTTAGGCTGCGGCGAGGGTGGAAAAATGGCAAAGGAAAATCCTGCACTTCAGGGGACTTATTTTAGTGAAACCGTTAACGGCACGTATTATACGTTTCACATAATTTTTGCAGATTATGATACCGGAGTAATAAGAGGCAGGTGGGGTAAAGGTCGATTCTTGGGGACTTCTATGGGGCGATCTGGGTATCATCGCGCCGATGACGGAAAAACCACCGATATGACACTAGATTTTATTTTTGAGAAGTGTTTATTGGTAGCCACAGACTATAACTATAATAAGTTTACAGGTAATTTGATCAATATGTTTAACGATGAAGTAATTTCTTCGATTACTTTCAACAAGTCAAAAGATCAAATTGTCAGTGGTTAAAGTATAAGTTTTTTGCGGCAACATATAAAAGATTACTCGAACTTCATTATCTGTGTTTTTTATATTTTATGAGGATTGAATAATGTCGGGAAAACAAAATCCAGCTCTTCAGAAAGCGTTTATTTCTGAAACTGTTGCTGATGGCTCCTATTATACAGTGCTTGTTAATTTTGCGGACTATGACACCGGCTCTATAACGGGCACCTGGGGTAAGAACAGTGCGCCTTCAGCTGATCTTGGGCGGTCGGGTTATCACAGGCTTGATGAGTATCAACAAAGTAGCGTTACTTTCGATTTTGGCAATGAACGATGTATTTTACTGGCTAGTAACTATGAGTACCTGAGGCTAGAAGGGGAGCTTTATAATACACAGACAAAGGTTATAGTGCCTATTGTATTTAATCGGGCGTGATGTTGGTTGTGCAAACGCTAACTGTATAGAGGGCGAAGTATGCTAGGTAAAATTCATTAGAGGGGAGTGGCACATACTTAAACTTCTTCGTATGCCCATTTTCCCTGACTTAGGCTCTTGCTGCCCAACGCGCTTGAATTTGCATTGGTTAAATTGCGGGAGCGGGCTTGCCCGCGATAGCAGGGTATCAGTTTATAAATGGGTGGCTGATACACCCTCATCGCGGTCAAGCACGCTCCCACGTGTGGATGGTGTTCGGCTTATTTATCCACCAGTATTTTGGGATTGGTATTACCTCACACTGTATACAGGTCAGCCAACAATGCCCCATTAATGTCCTCTCTCTCCGCCTGAGTCGTCTGCACACTCCCCTGCTTGCCAAACAACACCACCTCATCGCCGCTCTTCACCGTCGGCATATGCTGGGATGGCGGCTAACTCTGCCTCGGACACAGGTCCTTCTTTCACATAGCACTTTGGAATTGAGAGGATATCGATCATCAAACCCATGCGATGAAACCTGGCGAGTCTCTGGTTACGCCCCATTTACGTTTGTGCTCAAGAACCATTTTGTTCTTACTGAAATAACTCTCCAGCTCTTCCAGCTTTCTATGTTCGGCAAATAACATCAGTCCTAACATGACGAAAGTAAAAACTATCAACAGAGTGATGTAGACAAGAAAAAAATCCACAGTCAAATCCACTCTGGCCACCCATGAAACCAGATATACCAAACGCAGGATGCGACAAACCAAACGCAAGCAACACGATAAGGCCACAACGCCCATCGTTTAAGCGCTAAAGGAACAGATGCCAGTTCCGCCTCAGTCACAAGACCGGCTTTCAGAAAAGCCTTGGGCGTTGACAGAATATCGATCATCAACCCCATGCGATGAAAACGGTCAATTCGCTGTTTTCTTTTCCAAAAACGTTTATGTCTACAAACTTTCTCGTTTTCACTGAAATAACTTTCCAGCTCGTCGAGTTTTGTATATTCGGCATAAAGTATCAGTCCCAAAACGATAAACGCCCCAACAAACACAACAATGGTGTAGACAAGAAAAAAATCCACAGTCAAATCCACTCTGGCCACCCATGAAACCAGATATACCAAACGCAGGATGCGACAAACCAAACGCAAGCAACACGATAAGGCCACAACGCCCATCGTTTAAGCGCTAAAGGAACAGATGCCAGTTCCGCCTCAGTCACAAGACCGGCTTTCAGAAAAGCCTTGGGCGTTGACAGAATATCGATCATCAACCCCATGCGATGAAAACGGTCAATTCGCTGATTTCTTTTCCAAAAACGTTTATGTCTACAAACCTTCTCGTTTTCACTGAAATAACTTTCCAGCTCGTCGAGTTTTGTATATTCGACAAAAAGCATCAGTCCCAAGAGGACTAGTACTCCAACAAAATTCACTACAGTGAAGGCGACAAAAAACGACATGGTCAAACCCCCTCTGGCTCGAATATCAGGCTCCCGTTGACCTCCAGTATCTTTCCCCCCAGAAACGCTCCGCTATCGCCAAGTATATTGCCGCCCTCATACCCACCCGCAGCACCTCCGATAACACTACAGATGAGTTCACCACGCCCTTTAGCCGCAATACCTAAAAAGATGTTGCATGCACGCCGACTTAATTTAGCGCCGAAACTTGCAGCTCCAGCCGCCCCCGACACCGCCCCCACCAACCTCCCCGTCTCCACATACTTCGCCCTCCTGCACTGCGCCTCCCGCCCCGTCACACACGCCTCCTTGATCTCCAACCCCGCCACGCCCACATCCAGCGCCACGCCGAGATAGGTCCCTTTGCCCAGCCACTTCGACATTTGCGCGGTCTCCCGAATCCGCTGTGCATACCCGGCGATCTCACCTTTATGCAGATAGCTTTTGGTCGATATTCCCAGCACCTTTTTCAACGATTCATGCCCCTGCAACCCTGTGCCAAAACGTGCCGCGCCTTGCAGTTGCAGGTCCAGGCGGCGGAACAGGGTCTGGCGCTGTTGGATAAAGGCCTCGCGGTCCAATGCGCCGTGTTTCAAGCGCTGGTGCAACTGCTCGATTTCTTCCAAGGTCTGCGCCACGTCATTCAGATGCCGCGCCCAGGCCGCTGTGGCGCTACCGATGCCTATGGAGCTGTACGCCATAAAGCTTTGTAACAAGTCATAGTTGCCGATCAAGACCTTGCCGGTGGATGAGTTCATGTCCAGGTTGCGTCGCACTGCTTCGGCATGGCGCATCAACCAGGCTTCCTCGCCGGAACAACTTACGCTGTGGGGATCGGGAATAATCACCAACTGCCCCGGCGTGACCAGGCCGGGGCGCAGGTGCCGGTTCAACACATCAAAATGTTCGGAACGTTGTCGGGTCGGGGCGCTGCCCATCAGGCGGGATTTCAAGCTGTGGTAGTCCGTGGTGCGGTCGTTGATATAGCTCTGCGCCATGCCCTACATCCGGGATGCAAAGAAGATGGCGTGGAAATATAAGCAAGCGCCTATGCCCCGGACACAAGCGCAGGTGGGGTGAAGCGCATTTGGGAAGTTGCCTACTGGGTGAGGAAATAGCGCCTACGGAAACGCCCCTAATAGCCGGTCATCTCCAAGTAACCCACCCCACCGTCAAAGCGCACCGGGCCTTCCCAGTACGGAATACTCAGGTTCATCCAGGCGTTGGGGTTAAGCGCCTCGGTGGTGATGTCCAGCTGTTTGCTGGGGATCTTCAGCGACCAGCGCGTCGGTATCTGGCGCCCATCGATGGCGGTAGTGTGCAACGGCGTCAGTTGGATATCGCCATTGTGCAGGGTCTGGGTACGGCCTTCGCGGTCGATCCAGGTGCCGGTCAGGTAGGGCGCACCGTCGGTTTGCCGCACCCGGAACAGCATCAGTTGTGCGCCGCGATCCAGGTGCAGGGAGAACCAGTCCCAGCCGCTCTGGCTGGCGCTCAGCGGTTGGCTGCTCCATTCGCGGTCGAGCCAGGCGGGGCCGCTGACCTGATAGGTCTTGCCATCAATGCTTACGCTGCCCTCGGCGCTGAAGAATGGCTGGCTGTAGTAATACGACGCCTGGCCCTGATCGGATTTGCGGCTGTAGCCGTTGTCGCCCTGTAACACCAGCGGGCGCTGGGAGGTCAGGCGCAGGTCGTAGGCAAATTGCGCACCGTGGGCCTTGAGTTGCATGTCGGTCAATGCGCGGGTGGCACAGGGGCGGCTGGCGAAATTCCAGTCATCGATCCAGGCATTGAACGGCGCCGCTTGCGCCCCGGCCTGGCCCACGCCGCCACGGGCAAAGCGTTCGGCGGCGTAGTGGCGGGTGGCGGATGTGACGGCCGCATGTCCGAGCCACAGGGTGGAGTCGTGCCAGCCCGGTTGGGTGGGCCCGGCCTTCAGGGCGTTGCGAAACAATGTCCACTGCACACCGAACTGATTGCCCTGGGCATCCTTGAGATTGGCGGTGACGTACCACCATTCGATGCGATACCCCGCGTGGGGGCCATGGTCTTCGGGAAAGCTGAAGACTTTGCCGGGCACCACTTGGGCAAAGTCCGCCGCATCGCTGCCAAGGCCGGCGAAGCTTTCCGCGGGCGCAGGGGCTTTATCGCAGGCCGCCAGCAGCCACAGCACAGCCCAACACAACGACTTAACCTTCATGGGCAAATGTCCTCAACAAGTCCGCCGGACGGCTGCGATACAACTGCCACAGCGGCCAGGCCGAAGCCAGCAACGTGGCCAGCAGTGCCAGGCCCAGCAATTGCGCCAATTGCCACGGGAACACCTGCAACGGCAGGCGCCAGCCGAACGCCTGCACATTGATCACCGCGTCCAGGCACCACGCCAGCAGCAGCCCGAGCGGCAGCGCCAGGCACAAGGTGAGCACCGCCAGCAGCCAGGTCTGGCCCAGGTTGAGCAGCATCAATTGTCGCCGCGTCACGCCCAGCGCCCACAGCGGTGCGAGTTGACCGAGGCGGCTCTGGCTCTGGGTCAGCAAGCTGATGAACAACGCCACGCCCGCCACGCCAAGGGTCAGGCTATTGAGCGCGGCGGTGGCGGCGAATGTGCGTTCGAACACCTGGCTCGACCAGCCCTTGAGTTGCTGCTGATCGATGATGCGGCTGTCCTCCAGGGCAAACACCCGTTGTAGGTCACGGATCAGCGCTGGCACATCGGACGGCGCGACTCGCAGGTTGAAACGCGACGGCGACAGGCCCGGCCAGTGGCTGAGCAAGTGGGTGGCATTGATCAGCAGATGGCCCTTGGGGTTGCCGTAGTCGGCGTAGATGCCCACCACCTTCGGCGTCCACGGCCCTTGCGGCGTCGACAGGGTCAGCGTGTCGCCCAGGCTGACGGCCAGGCGGCGCGCCAGTTGCTCGCTGAGCATCACGCTGTCGCCGTCACGCAATTGATCCCAAGGCGCGCGCGCCGCTTCCAGCAACGGCCAGTGCTGCCGGTAGGTGGGATCGTCGACCACCCCTGACAGGTCCGCCGGCCAGCCTTGCACCTGCACCGCCACCTGCCAGGTGGGCAGTACCGCACGCACCCGTGGTTGCTGCGCCAGCCAGGTGCCCAGTTGCTCGGCCTGGGCCGGGCTTTGGGGGTTGAGGTACAGCTCGGCGGTCAGGCGTTGTTCCAGCCAATGATTGAATGTATGGCGAAAGCCCGAGGTCATGGAACCGGCACCGATATTGGCGGCCAGCGCCAACAGCAACGCCATCAGCGCCAAGCTCAGGGCCGGCAGTTGCTGACGGCAATCGGCGAGAAACCATTGGCCGAGCACCGAGCGACTGCGGCCCAGCACTGCTTTGAGCAAGCCGTTAAGCAACACCGGCAACCCCAGGGCGGCGCCCAGCAGCAACGCGGCCATCAACACAAAGCCGGCGGCCAGGCTATCGCCGCGCCACAGCGCCAACAGGGCCACCAGCAGCGCGGCGGCGGCCACGTAGCCTTGACGCCGCAACCAGCGCCCGTGGGCCTCGTGCCAGGCTTGGGCATTGGCCAACGCCAGCAACGGCAGGCGCGCTGCACGCCATAGGCTACTGGCGCCGGCGAGCAAGGCGCCGAGCAGGCTAACGCCCAAACCGGCCAGCCACCAGCCTGGGTTCAGGCTCAATTGCCCCGGCACTTCGGCGCCATACAGACCGCGCAGGCTGGCCGCCACATCCGGCAGCAACAGGCTGGCCAGCAGGTAACCGCTGGCCACGCCGAGCACGCCGCCGAGCAACGCCAATGCACCCAACTCCACCCCTAAGCCGACGATCAGGCAACGCGCGCTGACGCCGCAGGCACGCAAGGTGCGCAGTAACCCACGCCGCTGCTCCAGGGCCAGGCCGATGGCGGCATGCACGATAAACAGCCCGACTACGAAGGACAAAAAGCCCAGTGCGTCGAGGTTCAGGTGAAAGCTCTCAGTCAGCCGCGCGAGGTTGTTGTCCTCGCCCTGCTTGAGTTGTAGCCCGGCGGGCGGCGTGGGGTGGTCGGCGGCGAAGGCGTTGTCCAGCAACAGGCGTGACAAACCCCCGGGCATCCCCAGCAACGGCTGGGCGAAAGCGATATCCGTGAGCAACAGCCCAGGCGCCATATCCGCTTGGGCCTGCAACGGCGGCAGGCGCTGCCCGTTCAGCGTCAAGGGTTGCTCGCCCGCTTGCAGCCCGAGGGCCTGCAAGGTTTGCGGTGCGACCCAGGTGCGGCCCGGCGGCGCGAAGAACGCCAGCATCTGCGCCTGGCTCAAGCGCTGCCCCGCCACCGCGCCACTGCCCGGCAGCGACAGCGGATCGATGCCCATCAATTGCAGGCGCAGGTCTGCATGCCCTTGAAGTTGCACCCTGCCCTGCACCACCGGCGACACCGGCCACCCGGCACGACGCAACTGGGCAAACAGTGCCTGGGGAAAACTGGCGCCGTCCGGCATCGCGAGGCTGGCCTGGGGTTCGCCGCCGATCAATTGGCTGGCGCGGGCGTAGCTGTCGCGCGCCTGGCTGTTGAGGGCTTGCACCCCGGTCAATAACGCGGTGGCCAGCCACAGGCCGGTGAGCACGCTGAAAAACTGCACGGGATGGCGTCGCCAATGGCTGAGCAAGGCGCGCAACGTCCAATAGAACACCGCCACCTCAGACCGCTCCCGCCGCTACGACCTGGCCGCGATGCAGCACTACCTGGCGATCCAGTCGTGCAGCGAGGCGTGGGCTGTGGGTGACCATCAACAGGCTGGTGGGGCTGTCGCGCAACAGGTCGAGCATCAGTTGCAGCACCTCGTCGCTGGTGGCTTCGTCGAGGTTGCCGGTGGGCTCGTCGGCCAACAACAGCCGCGGACGCGAAGCCAGCGCACGCCCCACCGCGACCCGCTGCTGCTGGCCGCCCGAGAGTTGCTCCGGGTAACGCCTCAGCAAATCCCCCAGGCCCAGGCGCTCGATCAATTGGGCCTGCCAATGGGCATCGAAACGCCCCGCCAGCCGCGCCTGGAATGCCAGGTTGTCGGCCACGCGCAAACTGCCGATCAGGTTGAATTGCTGAAACACCAGGCCGATGTCCGTGCGCCGCCAGTGCGCCAGTTGCGCCTCGCTCATCCGGTCCAGGCGCTGTTCGCCGATCTGGATACGGCCGCTATCGACTCGATCCAACCCGGCCACCAAATGCAACAGCGTGCTCTTGCCGCTGCCCGACTCCCCCATCAACGCCAAGCTGCTGCGTGCGGCCAGGTGCAGATCGACACCGGCCAGCACCGTCAACGGGCCCTGAGGAGTGACATAGCTTTTAAACACGCCTTGCACCTGCAACATGGGAGCACTCGTTTGATGGGTGGCCATCGAGGATAACGGCTGCGGTCCGAGCCCACGCAAATTTTTCACATGGATTTCACCGGACGGCCACCCGTCACTCTTTAAATTGCCGGCCAAGCGTCATCCGTCGGCAACTTGTTAGTTGTTACGCCTGGCAACTTTTAAACGCTCCATGTTCAGCGAAAAGACAGCCGCTCTGTGACAGCTTCTGGCTCCACTCAAGGCACTCGCCAACATGTCGCGCCCAATAAATAAAACGCTGGCGACAGCGCCCAAGGTGAATGAAGTGGTTGACCTGACCCTGACCAAGCCACGCGCACACCGACACTTTCTCAAGCGCTTGTCAGCGCTCTGGCTGGGCATTGCGGTAGTTGCCTTGCTCGTGACTGCTTTCATGAACTGGCCCTTATCGCCACGGGACTTGGGTGTCGGCAATCGCCTGCTGAGTTCATCGGTGTTGCCGCTCTGGCGCGATGGCGACTTGATCGTACTGGTGCGCCATGAAGAGCGCTGCGACCGTTCGAGCAACCCGTGCCTGGGCCCCGTCGAAGGCCTGACGATCAAAGGCAGCCAACGCGCCGAACAACTCGGCAAAGCCTTTAAATCCTTGGGCATGGAAGGCAGCGACGTGCTCGCCAGCCCGGCTATTCGTACCGCCCAGACGTCCCGCTTCATGTTCGGCAAGACCGATGTCACCGCCAGCCAGCAAGCCGTCTGCGGCGCGGCCATGGGCGAGGAATTGCTCAGCCATAAACAGCCCGGGCGCAACCTGGTGTTCGTCACGCACAGCGGCTGCATCGCCGACTTTGAAACCCATCTGGGCTACCCCCGTGCGCGGTTTCCCGAGTACGGCAGTGCACTGTTCGTGCAAGTTCTGCCCAACGGTAAGTTCAAAACCCTGGGCATTGTTAATAACCCCGATTGGCCCGCTGCCCTCAAGCAACTTTAAGCACAGTTACAACGACCGCCACAGCGTGTTCAGCAAAAAGACAGCCCTTTTCTGGCATGTTGAATTGCGTCTTTAAATCACGACGCCATGACTCTTTCTCGCCACTTAGTGAAGGCTTTGGTTCTTCCGCTATGACTTTATTAGTTCAAACAGTCTCCATAAAACGTCAAGGAGCGACGTTGCCATGCCCCGCATAAAACCGTTGCACCTGCTGTTATTGGCCTTCGCAGGGTTTTATCTGCTGCCCTTGGGCCTGCACGGTTTGTGGACGCCGGATGAAACCCGCTACGCCCAGGTCAGCCAGCAAATGCTGCTCAGCGGCAACTGGGTGGCACCGCACTTTATGGGCATGCGCTATTTCGAAAAACCCGCCGGAGGCTATTGGCTGATCGCCCTGGGCCAAGCCGTGTTCGGCCAGAACCTGTTCGGCGTGCGCATCGCCTCGGCCCTGACCAGCGGCCTGAGTGTGTTGCTGGCCTATCTGCTCGCCCGCCGCCTGTGGAATGATCCGCGCAAAACCTTCGCCTGCGCCCTGCTCTACCTGAGCTTCGGCTTGATCGCCGGCCAAGCCGGGTATTCCAACCTCGATCCGCTTTTCACGCTGTGGGTCAACCTGAGTCTGGTCGCGTTGTGGTTTGCCCTCGACAGTCAAACACTGCCTGGCCGACTGAGCGCCTGGGCCATCGTGGGGCTTGCCTGCGCCATGGGCTTTATGACCAAAGGCTTTCTGGCCTGGGCGCTACCTGTATTGATCGCGGTGCCCTATATGCTCTGGCAACGGCGCCTGGGGGAATTGCTACGCTACGGCCCACTGGCGGTACTAGTGGCGGCGCTGGTGTGCTTGCCCTGGGTGTGGGCGATTCATGTGCAGGAACCGGATTTCTGGCGCTTCTTTTTCTGGAACGAACATATTCGCCGCTTCAGTGCCGAGGATGCGCAGCATGTGCGGCCGTGGTGGTTTTTCCTGCCAATCATGGCTGTGGCGTGCCTGCCCTGGGCGGGGCTGCTACCCAACACCCTGCGCAAGACCTGGCAGGAAAAAACCCAGGCCCCCATTCGCTTCCTGGCCCTGTGGCTACTGCTGCCGCTGGGATTCTTCAGCCTCAGCAACGGTAAGCTGCCGACCTATATCATGCCGTGCCTGCTGCCGCTCGCCCTGCTCATGGGGCACACCTTGATCGACCTGATCAGCCAAGGCAAAGCCCGGTCGATCTGCCTTAACGGCCTGCTTAATTTCGCCATTGGCATGGCGGCGATGATCGGCCTGATTTACCTGCAAATCGCCCGACCGCTATACGGCAATAGCCATGCCGAGATGTTCAGCCTGTCCCTGACCTTTATCGTGCTGTTGGTGTGGATTCTGACCAACCTGCTGCAAGCCTTCCGCCCGTTGACGCTGTGGGCCATGCCGACCCTGGGCATCGGCCTGCTGGTGGTACTGCTGCCGGCCGGCATGCCGGCGCTGATCACCGACAACGAAATGCCCGACCAACTCGTGCAAGAACACCTGGGCGAACTGCAGCAAACCAGCGCCTTGCTGAGCAACCAACTGGAAAGCGCCAGCGCCCTCGCCTGGCGCCTGCAACGCCCTGACGTGACGCTGTACAACACCGAGGGCGAATTGCGTTACGGCCTGCAATACCCCGATGCCGCGCAGCGTAAGGTGGACGTGACGCAGGTTCAGGACTGGCTCAAAGAGGCCCGCCGTCACGGCCCGGTCGGCGTGCTGCTGCGGGTCGGCAGCACCAGCGAAATGGCCGAGGCTGGGCAACTGCCGCTGGGTGGTAAACGCTATAACAAAGGCTATCTGGAACTGACCCTGTACCCGCAGGTGCCCTGATGCCGGTCTATCCTCGCAGCGAACGTGGCGCCTTGCTGTTACTGCTCGGCGTCTGTGCCCTGTTGCTGTTGTGCGGGCTCGGCGCGCGTGACCTATGGGGGCCGGAAACCCGTTGGGCGAACATTGCCTTGCAGATGTTGCAGAGCGGCGATTACTTCGACCCCTACCTCAAAGGCGCGCCGTATTACGACAAACCCCTGCCCTCCTACTGGATGATCACCGGCATGGCGCACCTGATGGGCGGCCTGGACCCGTGGTCGCTGCGCTTACCCTCGGTCATCGCCGCGTGGTTGAGCGTGTGGCTGATCTACCTGCTCGGCGAGCGCCTGTTTCGCAGAGGCACCGGTCTGATCGCGGGCTGGATGCTCGCCACCACGTTCTACTTCCTCTTCTGGGCGCGGGTGGCCACGGCGGATGTGCTGACTCTGTGCGGCGTCCTCGCCGCCGTATGGTGGTACTGGCGTGGGCCGGACGACACACGGCTGGGACGTTACACCGTGTTCTGCCTGTTACTGGCAGCGACGTCGCTGTTCAAAGGCTTGATCGGCGTGGTGCTGCCAGGCCTGGTGTTGCTGCCGCACCTGCTCAGCAAGCAGCGCTACAGGCAGCACCTCAACCTGCGCTTGTTACTGGCCGCACTGATTGGTGGCGCGGCATATGCGGTACCGTTCGTGTTATCTCACCTCTACGGCGCAGCGACTTACGGCGAGAGCGGCCTGGCGTTGGTGTTCCGGGAAAACGTGGTGCGCTTCTTCGATCCCTTCGACCACATGGGGCCGATCTACACCTACCTGATCTACCTGCCCGCCTACACCCTGCCCTGGACGCCGTGCTGGCTGCTGGGTCTGTGGCTGGCCGTGCGGCACTGGCGCCATACGCCTGCCAATGTGCGCTGGCTGGTTTGGGGCTTGGGTCTGTTGTTTGTGTTTTTTACCGCCAGCGGCAGCCGACGCAGTTACTACGTGCTGCCGCTGGTGCCATTCGCCCAGCTGTTGGCCGCTTGGTGGTTGAGCGAACGCCTGGCGAAAAAGCCGGCCAGTGGGACGCGCTGGCACAAGGGTTTCGCCATCGCCGCCGTGGTGATGCTCGGTGTGCTCGGCGTGGCCTACCCCTGGAGCAACGGCAATGGCGGCGTCACCCGCTTTGCCAAGGATGTACGCACCGAGGCGGTCAAAACCGCGCCGTGGGATCAATGGCAGATGGTCATGTTGGAAGTCGACAACAAGGTGCCCCTGTACCTGCAAAACCAAGGCAACGCGTTCTACTACGTCAGCCAGGCCCAAAACTTCCCGCGCCAAGGCGACAGCGCCGCGTTCATGGCTTGGCTGGACACCACCAGCGGCCGTCACTTCGACCCAGAGCGCACGATTATCGTCACAGCGTTCTCCAAGGACGACCCGACGCCACTGGCTTACCTCGCTGCAGACCATCAGGTCATCACGACACAACCGGATAACGGCGAACGGCTGTTCCGGGCGAGGCAGGACGGCAGCAAAGCATTCATTCCGCGCCAGCCCTGAAAGGGGCGATTGACTTCACTGCCGCCCTCTTGCCCCGATATCCAAACGAATAGGTCCCCACCCCTGAAGCCCGACGGCTGAAACGATTAAAGCGCTGTAAGACATTGGCTACTGATTGGCGAGGTCAACCCGAGTGCCTGCCTGTCTCTCGCTAAATATTATCCTTACATTTCATATAGTTAGGATAAATCAAAAATTTGACCCCCAGATCCATATCCGGAAACGCCCTTCAGAAACGTCGAATTAATGACGCGATTTTTATGGCACGTTGTCTACCTCGTTTCAGCTGGATAAGTAGGATCAGGCGCTTATGCTTCAAGCAAACTCCCAGGGCGGCCATTAACAGTGCTGAACCTTGACGCTCGGCGGGCCATGGATGCCCAGCCACACGAACCCGAGAGCCCGCATTTCTACGCGCAACTGGGCGAGGTGATTGCCCATAGCGGCCACGCCCATTTCGCCGACCATCTGCTGCAGTTGGTCAACCGATCGGTGCCTGCCCAATGGGTCGACCTCAGTGAGTGGACCCTGGATGAATTGCCCGGGCACGTCCTCGACATCAAGCGGCTGGGCAGCGCCGGCCACCCGCACGCACGGCCGCCATGCCTGACGTCGGGGCAGGACCAGCCGTTGCTGCGGGACATGCTCGACATGCAGGACCCGTTGCTGATCCAGATAAACCCAAGGATCAACAACCTACACCAGTGCCACCTGGTGTCACGCCAAGGCAACCGACGCTGGGTGATCTCGCTGTACCGATCCGACACCGAACGCGGCTTTGCCTTGGCACAGCTGTCATTCCTCAAGCGACTGTCGGATACCCTGCTGCCGCTGCTCGAACACCACGTACAACTGCTGCATCAGGTACCGCGTAATCCGGATCACGCGCTGCCCGAACAATCGCAGTTGCACCGTGCGTTCTACCAACGCCTGTCCCTGGACGCCGTCAGCCTGTCCGCGCGCGAGCAAGAGGTGTGCCTGGGCCTGTTGACCGGCGGTACCGTGCCGCAGTTGGCGCAAAAGCTCAGTGTGAAAAACAGCTCGATCGAAACCTACTTCAAACGCGCCGCCACCAAGCTGGGCGTCAGCGGCCGGCACGGGTTAGCCAAGTGGATGATCGGCGCGGCAGCGTCTGGATACGAAGCAGGATGAAGCCAGGTCCGCCCACCACAGAAGTCTCACCCTTCACACCTGGCCCGCTGCTCATCCTATTTGCAGTTGCCACAGAAACGATCACCCCATCGCCAGACTGAACGGCGAGAACTCCGCAAACCGCCAGCGCAAGGCCAATGCCGCCGGGCGCCGAACCCTGTGCTCCACGGTCACTGTCCACACGCGCTGGGCGCCTTCGAACAGCGCCACTTGCGGCCCGTCCAGGATCAGCGTGGTGCGCCCGACAAGCTGCAACACATCCCCCGTGTCGAAATCGATAAACAACAGCCCTGCCACCGGGTTGGCCGCCAGGTTGCCCAGGGTGTTGAAAAACAGGTTGCCGGCGTAGTCGGGAATGGTCAGCACGTTGCCGTCGACGCGCACGAAACCGGTATTGCCGCCCCGGTGGGAAACGTCCACCGCGCGCTCGCTGCCGGTGTCGACGTAACTGGCGACGAAGAAGGTGTCGGCGTTGCGAATCAGGTGCTGCGCGGCGGCATCCAAGTGATCGTAGCGCTCAACCGCACTGCCCGGTTTGCGGGCGACGCCTTCGACCGGGCGCAATTGGATGTACTTGGGGCAATTACCGAAGGTGTGCACCACCTCGATCGACAATCCTTCGTGGTCAAGAGCGCCGATGCGGCCGTTCATGCGATTGCGACGACGGGTATTGAGGTCGATGCCGAGTACGCCCACCGACGCGCCCTGATGCAGCCCCGCACGGGCCGGATCACCCGCCGAGGGCAGGCTGTCGATCTGCAAGCGCTGCGGGTCGGGCGAATGCACAAAGCCCGGCGCACCTTCCACCAGGGTCGCCCAGGGAAGGCCTTGCGCATCCACCGCGCCCAGCACCAGGTACGGCAGCAAGGGGTAAAAATCCCGGTGCTGTTCGGGCAAGTGGTCGCGAATCACCTTGGGCCCGACCATCGCCATGCGCTCTGCAACGCCGGCGCTGTGCTGCATCTGCCGTTCGCCGGCATGCCAAGGGGACTGTTCGATCGGGTTCATAGGGCCACCTCCAATTAGGGATAGGCGAATGCTGCGCCCCAATACGCGACGAGGGAATCACCACCTCCGGCAATCCACTGTTACCCCAACTGAAATGCCGGATGCCCGCGCAGCGCGCTCACACAGTGTTCGACAAAACTGCGCACGCGCATCGGCGCCTGCCTGCCCTCGCGGTACACCACCTGCACCGGCAGCGGTGGTCCGTCGAAGTCCGGCAGCACACGGCGCAGGGCCCCGCTGAGCAAATGCTCATGCACCGGATAACTGAGGCAGTGCAACAACCCAGCGCCCTGTACGGCGGCATTGATCGCGCCTTGCACCGTGGAACAGGCCAGACGCGCGCGGGTGCGGAACGGGTCGTGGGGGGCGGGGCTGGCGATCAAGCGATGCTGCTTGAGTTCATCGGGGTGGTTGGGGTCACCGTGGGCAGCCAGGTAATCGGGGCTTGCGCACAGAATGGGTCGCACCTGCCCCAAAGGTCGCGCGATCAGCGCTGAGTTGGGCAATTCGCCCACCAGGATCGCCACATCCAGCCCCTCCTCGTGCAGGTTAGGGTGAGGGTCCTGATAGCGCACCCGCAAGCGCATGTCGGGGTAGTTCGCCAGATAGTCGGCCAATACCGGCGCCATCACGTAGCGGCTGAACAGTAACGGCAAGCACACCCGCAGGCTGCCCTGAACCTGCATCTGCAAGCCCTTGGCCGAGGCTTCGGCGGCGTCGACGGCGGCCAGCAACCGCACGCAATCGGCCAGGTAGGCGGCGCCGGCAGTGGTGAGGCTGACGCCGCGGGTGCTGCGCTGCAACAACGCCACCCCCAGGCGCGCCTCCAAACGGGCAATGGCGCGCACCAAGGTCGGGCCGGAAACCCGTGCAGCGCGCGCCGCCGACGCCAGGCTAGGTTGCCCGGCCAGCGCGGCGAACAGCTGCATGTCGCGATAACGCTCCATCAAAGCGAGTGCCGATGGGACGGGTTCAGCGCCGCATCCTGGCTCAGGCGCTGGCTGAGAAAGTCGACAAAGGTGTTGACCCTGGCCGGCACGCGCCCACGGTTGTGGAACACCACCTGGATCGGCAGCGGCGGCGGCTCGAAGGCGTCCAGCACAATCTCCAGTTCACCGGCCGCCACCGCCGCCGCGACCTGATACGACAGCACCCGCGTCATCCCCCAGCCCAGCCGCGCCAGGTGGATCGCCGCGTTATTCGCCGAGACCACCAGGCGTGGGGTAATCGGCACCGTCAGCGAGCGACCGTCGTCGACGAATTGCCATTCGCTGACCACTTGGCTGGCGGACGAGGTGGCAATCGTAGCCTCGCGCAACTGCCCGGGATGTTCGGGCCGGCCATGCCGCTCCAGATAGCCTGGCGCAGCACATACCACGCGGCGCACTTCGCCGACCTTGAGCGCCTGCTGCCCCGGCTCATGCAGATGGCCAATACGCACGGCCACGTCGACACCTTCATCGGCCATGTTCACCACACGATCGACCAGCAGCGCGTTGATCGTCACCTGGGGGAATCGGTCAAGGTATTCGCCCAAAAGCGGCGCCACATACAGCTCGCCGAACAGCACCGGGGCGGTCACCGTCAGGTGGCCCCAGGGGCTGGCGTAACTGCCCGCCGCCGCCTCCTCGGCCTCGTCCAACTCGGCGAGGATGCGTCGGCAATCTTCCAGATAACGCTGGCCGGCTTCAGTCAGGTGCAGGCTGCGGGTGGTGCGCGCCAGCAGCTGTGTGCCGAGGCGTTGTTCCATCGCGGCGATGGCACGGGTCACGCTGGGGGGCGACGTATTTAACCGCCGTGCTGCCGCAGCGAAGCCCTGCTCCTCGGCCACCGCCAGAAACACCTGCATTTCATGAAATCGGTCCATTGACGCTCCCTAGCTCGATTGCAAACCGACGGCTGTGCGCGGCATACCGACAAAACCCGGCAGGGCTTCGATGCGCCCCAACCAGGCGCGTACCTGAGGGTAGTCGGCCAACGACACATTGCCTTCCGGCGCGTGAGCTACGTAACTGTAGAACGCCACATCGGCAATGCTCGGCTGCTCGCCCACCAAAAACGGTGTCTGACTCAGTTGCTGCTCCAACAGGCTCAACAACCCATGAGCCCGGCTGATGGCCAACGGCGCATCCACATCGGCGCCAAACACCACCGCCAGCCGCGCGGTGGCAGGCCCTGCGTGCAGCGGCCCGGCGGCGGCCGACAGCCAGCGCTGGACCCGCGCCTGCCCCACCGGGTCACTCGGCAGCCATTGGCCGTTACCGTATCGGCTCGCCAGGTACACCAGGATCGCATTGGAATCGGCCAGCACCACGCCGCCGTCATCGATGGCCGGCACCTGACCGAAACTGTTGACGTTGGCCAGAAACGCCGCGCTTTTATGCGCGCCTTGCTTGAGGTCGACCAGAATAAATTCACTGGGCAGCCCCAACAGCGACAACATCAGCTCGACTCGATGGGAGTGGCCGGATAACGGAAAACCGTAGAGTTTGATCGCAGGCTGAGACATGACAGGCTCCAAAAAAGTAGTGGGTAGGCAGCGCTGACCATCTTCCAGCGCTGCTGCCACCGATGGAATCACCACGCTTCACAATCGAGTATTTCATTTGGCGAAACAATGCCTATCCACATGTATCCAGCACGAGGTTTCATGGAAAAAATTCAAACTATCGCCAACTGCACGGCTCAGAACTTCACGTTCAACGTTTAGCAGGAGGCGACATGCAGTATCGACAACTGGGCCATTCGGGTCTGCTGGTATCCGAAATCATCCTGGGCACCGTACCGTTTGGCGGCCGCGCCGAGTTTGAGAAATGCGGCAGCGTCGACGTGCCCCAGGCCAGGCGCATGTTCGACATCGCGTTCGACGCCGGGGTGAACATGGTCGACACCGCCGACCTCTATTCCCATGGCTTGGCCGAGGAAGTGGTCGGCAAGGCGCTTGGCGACAAGCGCAACGACATCCTGCTGGCCACCAAAGGGCGCAGCCCGGTGGACAACAACCCGAACAACTCCGGCTCGTCGCGCTATCACTTGATCCGAGCCTGCGAAGCCAGTTTGAAGCGCCTGGGCACCGACCATATCGACCTGTATCAGTTGCACAACTGGGACGGTATGACGCCCATCGAGGAAACCCTCGAAGCCCTGCGTTTGTTGGTGGGTTCGGGCAAGATCCGCTATTTCGGCACCAGCAATTTCACGGCCTGGCAAATGATGAAAACCCTGGGCAAAGCCGAGTTGCACGGCATGCTCAAACCCATCACGCAACAGATCTACTACACCCCGGAATCCCGCGAGGCCGAGTACGAATTACTGCCGCTGGCCCTCGATCAGCACGTGGGCACCCTGGTGTGGGGACCGATGGGCGAAGGTCTGTTGACCGGCTCCACCCGCCGAGGGCAAAAGCCGCCGGCCAATACCCGCCAGGGCAGCGACTGGCCGGAACCCTACGTGCATGATCAGGAGCGCGCGCTGGACATCATCGAAACCCTCGCCTCGGTAGGCGACGAGCACGGCGTCTCGGTGGCGCGTACGTGCCTGGCGTGGCTCAAGGATCGTCCGGGCATCACCTCGTTGATCGTCGGCGCGCGCACCGAGGAACACCTGCGCGATAACCTGGCGGCCACCGAGTTGAAGCTCACCGAGGCGCAATCCTCCCGCATCGAAGCCGTGACACGGCGCCAGCCGTTGTACCCGTACTGGCACCGCTTCACTGCCGGGATCGATCGCTTTGATCCGGCCGAACAGCCGTTCCTGGCCGAACACCGCAAGACCCTGGACGCGCGCCAGGACAAGTGAGGCAAAGCGGCCCTCTGCGTGAGGGCCGCCTTGCAATCGCCTGCCATGCTGCCTATATTTGCGGCCTGGCGCGTTCCACGCCACCTTCCGCGGAAAGGGCTGCGCCCAGGACACCGCAACACCCATCCGATTGCTACGACTCCCCACCTGACAGCGGAAAAAGGTAAGCCCAGGAGCTCGTATGTCGCCACGTCCCGTCACCTCCACCACCGATGGTCGCCTCAACCTTGAGCAGCAGCGCAAGCGCGCCAAGGAATTGCTGCCGCAGCTCAAAGCCCAAGACCCCGGTGCGACCTTGTCCCAGGCCCAATGGCAGATCGCCAAGCAGTTGGGGTTCAGCAGTTGGCCCAAGCTCAAGGCCCATGTGGACGCCCTTGACTTTGCCGCGCGCCATCCCGATTTCCACGCCAGTGATGAAGCCCGCACCACCCATTGGCGCTGCGGCAGCGACATCGCCCACACCTTGCAACTGGCCGGGTTCCAGGGCCAGTTCCGCATGCTCACCGACCCGCTGTGCATGGGCCCGGTACGCGACCTTCCCGCCGAGGCGTTTCGCGCTCTACGCAGCGCCTTTATCAGCCAGGCCTTCGCCCTGGACTTGGCCACCGTGGCGCGCCGGGTCGACGATGAATACCAGCAATTGCAGGCGCTGGCCGACGACACGCCGAGTGTGTTGTGGTGCGAAGCGGACGCGTATGACCAGCTGTTCCTGATCCGCGTCCTGGCCAGCCTGGACCGCGCTCCGCGCCAGTTGGAGTTGATTGAAGTGGCGCAGATTCCAGGCGTCGAACGCTTTATCGGCATCGGCCAACTGGCCCCGGACGTGCTCGCCTGGCTGTGGCCACAGCGGCGCTTGATCGGTGACGACGCGGTACAACTGGCCAAACAGGCCTGGTCGGCCTATTGCGATCCGTCACCGCTCAAGCTGGCGCAACTGGCACACGCCCATCACCCCGCCCTGCCCTTGCTGGGCCCGGCCTTGTTGCGTCAGTTGCAAGAATTGCCTGGCGCCCAGGACGGCCTGTCGCTGACCGAACGCCTGGCCTTGACCAGCCTCGCCGACACCGGGCCCATGCCCTTCGGGCGTGTATTCGCCGACCTGATGGCCAAGCGCGAACCACTGCCGTTTCTGGGGGACATGATGTTCCATGCGCTGCTCCGCCCGCTCATCGATGGCGCGCAACCGTTACTTACCGAAAGCGCAACACAACTGGAATGGCCCCGTCGCGTGCTGACGCTGACGCCCCTGGGCCATCAGGTGCTCAGCGGCCAAGCCTATTGGCCCGACCACGCCTCACACGAACGCTGGGTCGGCGGCACTTGCATCCGCCCCGGCGAGCCGCATTGGGTGATCGACCATGCTCTGCGGCCGGTCTGGAAGACCTGAGAAATAGGTTTTTTTGTGGTGAGCGGGCTTGCCCCGCGCTGGGCTGCGAAGCGGCCCCCCAACCAAGCCCCTCGGTGTGCCCGATAAAAACACAGTGTCTGAAGTGGGGCTGCTTCGCAGCCCAGCGCAGGGCAAGCCTGCTCACCACAACGTTATGTGTCAGCCTCTGCGCCTCTGATATGCCCTTATCCGAGCATCGGTATCCACACATCCTCGGTGAAACATAACCTGAGAAAATGCGATTTTTGTGGTGAGCGGGCTTGCCACGCGCTGGGCTGCGAAGCGGCCCCCAAGCCCAGCCCCTCGGTGTGCCCGATAAAACCACAGTGTCTGAAGTGGGGCTGCTTCGCAGCCCAGCGCAGGGCAAGCCTGTTCACCACAGCGTTATGAGCCAGCCTTTGCGATGACGCAGGCAGTTCAAACCTGCTTACTGAACAGGCCGCAACAACTGCATCTGCTGGCGATAGTCATCCGTCACTTGTCGCGCCTGGCTACTGCTGGTGATCACCCTCGGTGTGATCAGCACGATCAATTCCGTGCGGTCCTTGGACTTGCTGGTGTTGCCGAACAACCAGCGCAATCCCGGAATTTTCCCCAGGTAAGGCACCGCACTGACACTCTCGGCATTGTCCTGTTTGATCAAGCCGCCGAGCAGCACCGTTTGCCCGCTCTGCACCGCGACTTGGGTCGAGACCGAGCGTGTGGAGATGCGCGGATTATTTTGCGTGTCGCTGTTGACGGCCTGGTCCTGGGCGTCGCTGACCTGCTGCTGAATGTCCATGTACACCAGGCCGCCCGGATTGATGCGCGGCACCACGTCGAGGATCACACCGGTTTGCACGTATTCGACGCTGCTCAAGGTGGTGTCGGAGGTACCGGTGTTGACCGTGGTCTGGCTGATGGGAATGTTGTCGCCCACTTGGATCTGCGCCGGTTGGTTGTTCATCACCACCAGCGATGGCGCCGACAGCACTTGGGTACGGCCATTGGTTTCCAGGGCGTGCAGGGCCACTTGCAGATTGGAGCTGACGAAGGAGTAGAACAACGAATCCGTCGCCCCCAGCCCTGCCCCGCCACCGCCCAGCGCACCTTGGCTACCGGCGGCGTTGGCCACGGTGGTGCTGGTGGAATTACCGGCCAGGCGCCCCAGGTACCACTGCACGCCCAGGTCCAGTTCACCGGTGAGTTTGACTTCGAGGATGCGCGTCTCGATCTGCACTTGCAGCGGCGGGTTGTCGAGGCGTTTGATCGCCGATTCGATCTCTTTCCACTGCACTGGGCGCGTGCGTACCAGCAGTTGGTTGCTGCTCTTCTGCGCGGTGATGCGGGTGCCGGCGTCGAGGCTTTTGGTCGGGGCGCCTTCACTGGCGTCCTGGGCGGTGCTGTCCTGATCGGCTTCGGGCTCCTGCTCTTCATCTTCCGCTGCGGGCGGGTTGTTATTGAGGTTGTTACTCAAGCCGCCCGGCGTACTGCCGGAGGTGCTGTTGGTGCCGGGGGATGACAGGGTCGCGGTGCGCAAGCCAGGGGCGACTTTAGCCGGGGCGTCGTCCTTGATCGCGCCCGTGCCGTAGATCTGTCGCAAGTACTTGGCCAGGTCGGTGGCCTTCATATTGCGCACGTCATACACGTACATTTGCGGCTCGTTGCCGCCGCCCTCATCGATGGTGTGGATCCAGTCGCCGACTTCGCTGAGGTACTGCGGCTGCGACGAGATCGCCACCACCGAGTTGGTCCGCTCGATCGGCAGGAAACGCACCATGCCCGCCAACGGCATGCCACTGTCGGGGCCGAACATCTTTTGCAGCTCGGGCATCAGCTCGGCCACCGAGGCGCGTTGCAGGCCAAACACACCCACGGACATGCCTTTGAGCCAGTCCACATCGAAGGTGTCGATGGTGTCCTGATAGTTGGCCAACTCTTCCGGAGTGCCGGCCAGGCTCAGTACGTTGCGCGCCGGGTCCACCAGCAAAAATGCATTCTCGCGAGCAAATGGCTTGAGCAGTTTCTGCATCTCGGTGGCCGAGATATAGCGCAACGGAAACAGCCGCGCCGACAGCCCGCTGGACGGCTGTGCCACGCGCATCTGCGGCACCAGTTTGCCCGCCACCGCCTGGCTCGCCGGCAGGATTACATAGCGGTTGCCCTGCTGGATCATGGCATTGTCGGTCCAGGACAACAGGGTTTCGAGGATCGACAACGCCTGCTGCTTATTCACCGGTTTGGACGTGGAAAAGCTGACAGTGCCTTTCACGCCCTGGGCGATGCTGTAGTTCTCGTGCAGCAGGTCGCCCATCACGCTGTTGATCACCGCTTCGATGGGCTGGTCGGCGAAGTTGAACACGATGTCGCCACCGCTCTCCTCGCGACCGGCGGGCGCGGCGCTTGGGGGGCGGACGAAGGACTGGTTGCCACGGATCAACTGGCGCTGGGGTGGGTTTTTCGCGCTGGGTTGGGGATTGTCGAGCGGTGCCTGCTGCGTTGCAGGGTCCACCGGCGGGCGTTGCGAACCGGTGCCTTGCAACGCTTCGTGCAACAGCGCCGGGTCGGCGTCCAGGTGCTCGGGAAAGGTCCCGCAGCCACCGAGGGTGACGGCGGTGGCCAGGCAAAACGCAGTGGTGCGCAAAGCGCCAGGGAAAGTATCGATCAAGGGGTGGACTCGTGAGGAAGGGTAATCGGGGGCGTCGTGGACGGCGGCGGCAAACGCGGGGTATTGAGGCTCAGGGTTTGCGTGCGGCCATCCAGCACAAAACGGGCGTCGCGTGGGGTGAGCTGTTCGAGTCGCCAGCCGTTGGGCAGGGTCTGACCCTGGTGGACTTTAAGCGGCGGGCCATCCGCGCGCTTGAGCAGCGCCACCCGCACGTTGCCGTCCAGAAGGACGCCGGTCAGCACCAGGCTCGACAAGCCGGACACACCGGCCTGACCGACAGCGCGGTCAGGGCTGCGATCCGGGCTGAACAGTGGCGCCTGCCAGGTGCCGGCCAGGCTGTCGAGACTTGCACTTGGTGCATTCAGCACCTTGGGCGCGGCCTGGGTACGCGCATCCGGCGCAGGCGCCGGCAGCCATTGGGGTGCGTCACCGATGCTGCTGAGAATACCGGCCATCAGCAGGCCCAACAGCGCGGCCACGCCGAGCAATACCCATTCGAGGGGGCGCAATGCACTGATCATGGCTGCACCTGCCGCGCGCTCGCCGGTTGCAGGTAGCCGCGCACCAACAGGTGCACCACCAGCTTGCCGGCACCGCCACTGGCCGGCGCGTTCGGCGCGCGGCGGATGCTCATTTCATCAACGAACAGAAACGGCCGCTGGTATTCCAGCTCGTGCAGAATCGCGGTCAACGGCTCAATGGCGCAATTAAGCGTGAGGCTGACTTTGACCTGGCGATAGGGCTCGCTGTTGTCTTGTTCCGGGGTGATCGGCATGCGTTGGGTCAAGCTGCAACCACCGCCGACAGTGGCGCGGCTGTTGATCAGGTCGGCGATGCGTTGCATCAAGTCGGCGGCCACCGCGCTGGGGTCATCGCCGGGCAATAGACTGGTGCTGCTGGTGGGGTCCTGGCGCGCCTGCTGCAACTGTTGGCGCAGGCTATCGGCCTGGCGCAGTACCCCGGCGTAGCGTTGTTGTTGCTCGCGTAACTGCTCGGCTTGCTCGCCCATAGCGCGCAAGGGGCCGGCGAACCAGCTGTCGATCAACAGCCAGTACACGGCGCCGAGTACCAGAGCCAGGCCGATCAGGGCGGCGCCACGGCGTTCACGGGGTGTCAGGGGTCGGCGCATCAGCGGCCTCCTGGTGCAGGTGGGCGCGCAAGGAAAACTGATCCTTGCCGGTTTGCGCATCGGGTTGGATCACCCCTTCGAACTGGGCGTTTTCCAGGCTGCGGCAGCCTTTGATCCGAGTGATCAGCGCGCTGGCCTTGGCGCTTTGGCCGGAGAAGGACACCTCGGCCCCGTCGCTGACTTCCAACTGGTCGAGCCAGGTGTCGGGCGGGAGGCACGCGGTCAGTTCGTTGAGCAGCGCCGACAGCGGCGGTTGCGCCATTTTGCGGCGGATCAGGTACTGCGCGGCGCCGCGGGTATTAAGCAGTTGCTGGCGCAACGCTTGAACGTCGGCCACCTGCGCTTTTTGCTCGCGCACGCTCTGCTGCATGGCCTGCAAAACCCGTTGACGGTCATCGAGCCACAGCACCATGGCGCCAATCATCAAGGCGCCGCACAGCCACGGCAGGCTGCGCTGCAAGCCCTTGCCGGCCGGACGCTGACGGCGGCGCAGCGGCGGCGGCAACAGGTCCACGCCCAGGGCGTTGCCCCCAGCGTCCTGCACATCCACGGCATGGGGCTGCAACCCCAGGGCGGCGCAGTCGCTGAGGATCTGGTCCAGACGCTCACGTAAAATCGCCACCAAGGTCACGTCGACATGGGTCGGCGTGCGGCGCTCCTGGCGGGCGACGAAGTACAGTTGGTCCGCATCGAACGGGGTAAAGCGATCCAATTCATAACCCACCACCGTGGACAGATTGCGCGCCGCCGCCGGTGGTAGCCGCAGGGTTTGCATCAGCACCGCCTGCGGAGCCAGCAACAACACCTGGCGCACCTCCCCCACCACTGGCGGCACGGCGGCGGTCAGTGGCCAGTGGTAGAGCCGGTCGGGGATATCGTGCAGCGACAACCAGCGCGGCAGGCAGCCACGCAGTTCCTTGAGCCACAGTCGCCAGCCCTGTTGCAACAGGCTGCCACGCCAGCGCTGGGCGATGGGCGCCGTAAGCGGTTGCAGGCGCGCCGCGAGGAGGTCATTCATTCTTGCCAACGGAGTACTCGATAAGGTTGGGCGCTGCCTCGCGCGGGGCTCAATAACACGGTGGCCTGCAATCGGGCGTGGTAGCCGCCGGGCCGTTCGGCGTGGCTGTCGATCACCAGCACCTCGCCGGGGTCGGCGCCCACCGCGCTCAGGTGCGGCAGGTTCAGGGCACGGCGCATCAGGGCGCTGGCGAAGGCTGGGTCAGGCCGGTCGAGGCCGCTCCACAGGCTGATCTCGGGTACGAGTGCGCTGTACAGCGCCTGGGTCATGCCCGGTAATTGACGCAGTTCTTCCACCACGCGAAACGGCGCCAGGCCCTGGTTACGACGCACCTCCAGGTCCCGCGCCACTTGGTTGGCCTGGGCCTGGCTGGCACCACAGGCCAGGGCCAGGCGGGCAAAATCGGCCACCTCGGCGCTGTTCAAATACAACTTGCCGCGCTCGCTGCGCAGGCTGACGCGAAGCTGCGCATCGTCGAATACCAATGGGATTTCGCGCCCATCGGCGATCCACTGTTTGCGCTGCAACGGGTCGGCGAACGCCTGCATCGCCAGGGCGATACCCGCTTCGGCCGTGAGCACCGCCTGGGTGTGCTGGCGATGCCACGCCGCCTGACGCGTTTCCAGTTGCACCCAACCGGCCAGGCCGCCCAGCAGCAGGCTGAGCAACGCCAATACCCACAGCACCAGCAGCAACGCGACGCCGCGTTGATGGCGGATCATTCCGCGGCCCCGCTGGATAGGTTCAGGCGCAGCGCAATCACTTGGGTCACCCACGGCACTGGGCCGTTGACCCGCGCAGCGATCCGCACCGTCTGCGGCAAGCGCCGCGACCATGGCCAGTCACTGAGCCAGCCGGTCGGCTGGCCCTTGGGCGACAGGCCGCGATAGCTCATCTGCAGGTCTTCGACATCGCTGAGCAACACCTGCGGCTCGCCCCGCGAGGCCGGCACACTGACCTGGGCCGGCGACTCAAACCGCGCGAACGCCACCTGCAAATCGCGCTGCGCCTGGTCACCGGTCAACTGCAAGGTAAAGCGCTGGATGCCGCCGCCGAGCACGCCGGGCAGGGTTGCGACAAACTGCATGCGCTGGGCGCTGCCGACAAAGAAGCCATCGGTCTGGCTATCATCCTCGGTAACATCCAAGGGCAGTGCCTCGCTGATCGACGTACGCAGAAACTGCTGCGCCGCGCGTACTTCATCCAGGCTTAGCGTGTACCGCTGAGCCTTGAGCACCGCGCGATTGGCCCCCAGCAGCGCGCCCCCGACCAGCACCAGCAGCACCCCCAGCAAGCTGATGACGATAAGAATTTCCAGCAAGGTGAAGCCCTGTTGTCGCGTGTTCACAGGCTCGCTCCGCGCAATTTCAAGGTGCTGAATTGCGCGCTGCGCGGGCCTTCGCTGACGGTCAGGTCGAGGCGAAACAAATGCGGCTGGCCGAGGCGTCCGGGTTGTTGGGCGATGCGCAACTGCCAGGCGATGCCGTCCAGTTCGCCCTGGCGCACGCCGTTGGCGAGGGGCCCGGAGGCTTCCTGGTCCATCACGCTGAGGGCGGCGTGGCTGAGGCGGTCGCTGTGGGTCACTTGCAGCAACGAACGTGCGCTTTGGCCAAAGGCGACCAGCAGCACCGTGCTGCACAGGGCCATCAACAGCAGCGCAGCGAGCATTTCCAGCAAGGTGAAACCGCCTTGGTTTTTCATGGCAACGCCTTGGATTGCACGCTGCCGGTCAGCCAGCCGATATCGATGCGCCAACGCCGCGTGCCGTGGGCCAGTAGCAGATGACCGCCGGTGGAGCTGCCGTCGGGGTAGAACTCAATCGCGGAGCCGGCCTGTTCGGCGGTGTGCAGGGTCACTTGCAGCTCGGCGGGCCAATGTTTGCGTGGGCGATCCGGAGCTTGGAAGCTCAGTGTGTTCAAGTCGAACAGCGTGCTTTGCGTGGCGCCGCTGACAATCGCCCGCGCCCGTGTGCTGCGCAGCGCTTCAACCATCTGCCCTACCACCTGGCGTTCCTTGGCCGCGCGCAGGCCCTGTTGCAGGCCAAACCCTACCAAGCCGGCCGCGACGCTGATCAGCACGATCACCACCAGCATTTCCAGCAGGGTAAAGCCGCGTTGGCGGGCGGGCATGGGTTATTCCCAGTTGCCCAGGTCGGCACTGTAACCATCGCCGCCGGGCTGGCCGTCCTGGCCGTAGAAAATCAGGTCGAAGGCGCCGTGTTCGCCGGGGAAGCGGTAACCGAAGGCGTGGCCGAACGGGTCTTTGAGGTCCGACGGTTTGGCATACGGACCGGCCCAGCCGGCGCTGTTGGCGGGTTTGTCGACCAGTTGCTGCAAGGTCTTGGGCGGCGAGCCGACGTCCAGGCCATAGCTTTCGATCTTCATGCTCAGGCTGGCCAATTGGGCCTTACCCGCGCCGTATTTGCCCTTGTCCACGTTGCCGCCGACCTGGCGCACCACGATGGTCGCGACGATGCCCAGCAGCACGATCACGGCGAGCATTTCCAGCAAGGTAAAACCGCCCTGGCGGCGGGCGGGTTTGAATCGGGTATGGCGCATGGGAGTGGGTCCTTGTGGGTTCATATATTGCTGGTCAGGCTCATCAGCGGCAGCATGATCGCCAGCATGATCACCGCCACCAGCACCGCCATGACCACGGTCAGCGACGGCACCAGCGCGGCTAGCAAGCGGTCGATGCCGCGCTTGGCTTCGACGTCGAACACATCGGCGACCTTGAGCAACATGCCGTCCAGGTCGCCGGCCTGTTCGCCGACTTCAATCATTTGCAGGGCCAGGTCCGGTAGCAGCGGCTCGGCGCCGAACGCACTGGCCAGGGTGCCGCCGCCCTTGACCGACTCGGCGGCCTGGGCCACCTGGGCTTGCAGGGCGCGGTTGGTGCAGACCTGCCGCGCAATCACCAATGCTTGCAGCAAGGCCACGCCGTTGCTGAGCAAGGTGCCGAGAGTGCGCGCCAGGCGTGCGGCTTCGACCCGTTGCAGCAACGGGCCGATAACGCGCAGGCCGAGCACGCGACGGTCATAGCGTTCGCGGCGCTGGGGGTCGCGCAGGCGCGCGACCAGGACCCAGACCGTTACGATCAGGCCGGCCAGCACGGCTAATCCATAGGCGCCGAGAAACTGCCCAAGGCCCAGAATCACTTCGGTGATCAGCGGGATCGGCACGCCAAGGTCTTTGAAAATCGGCACGAATTGCGGCACCACATAGGCCAGCAGCAGCGCCAGAGAACCGAGTACGCCGACCACCAGAAACGCCGGATAGATCAGCGCGTTGATCACCTCGCCTCGCAGCAACTGGCTGCGCTCCAGGTAATCGCTGAGTTGACGCAGGGTGTTTTCCAGAGCCCCGCCTGCCTCACCGGCGCGCACCATGCTCAGGTACAACGGCGAGAACTGCCCGCCCTCTGCTTCCAGGGCTTTGGATAACGGCTGGCCGGCCTTGACCTGTTCGCGGATGCGCTCGATCAGCGCGCGGGTCTGCGGTTGGCCGGGTTGCTTGAGCAGAATGCCGAGGGCGCGCTCCAAGGGTTGCCCGGCGCCGAGCAACGTGGCCAGTTGCTGGGTAAAGCTGACCAGGGCGGCGCCGTTGAGCTGGCCACGGCCCAGGGCTTTATGCAGGCCACTGAGGCCCGCAGGCTCGAGCTGCAGCACCAGCAGGCCGCGCTTTTGCAGCAGGGTCACGGCAGTGGGTTGATCCTTCGCGTCGAGGGTGCCGTTGTGCGGCGCACCCTGAGCATCGAGAGCGCGGTATTTGAACAGGCTCACGTGCCCTCCCCACGCGTGACGCGCAGCACTTCTTCCAGCGAGGTGATGCCGGCCAGCGCCTGGCGCAAGCCTTCTTCGTGCAGGGTACGCAGGCCGCTGCGGCGCGCCGCCTGTTCGAGGGTGGCGGCGTCGGCCTGGCGCATCAGCAGGCTGCGCAGTTCGTCATTCATCACCAGCAATTCGGTGATGGCGCTACGGCCGCGATAACCACCAGTGCCGGGGCGATAGAGCACAATCGGACGTCGGTCCGTCAGACGATCCAGGCCATGTTCCGCGATCAATTCAGGCGGTGCTTCGAAGGCTACGCGCGTGGCTGGGTCCAGGCGGCGCACCAGGCGCTGGGCGAGGATGCCGTTGACCGTCGAGGCGATCAGGTAGCTCTCCACGCCCATGTCCAGCAGGCGCGTGATACTCGCCGCCGCGCTGTTGGTGTGCAGGGTCGACAGCACCAGGTGCCCGGTCAACGACGATTGGATCGCGATGCGGCAGGTCTCCAGGTCGCGGATCTCACCGATCATGATCACGTCCGGGTCCTGACGCACGATAGAGCGCAACGCACCGGCAAAATCCAGGCCGATGGCGGGTTTGACCTGGATCTGGTTGATGCCTTCGAGTTGGTATTCCACCGGGTCTTCCACGGTGATGATCTTGCGTTCGGCGGTATTGAGCCGCGACAGCGCGGTGTACAACGTGGTGGTTTTGCCCGAGCCGGTCGGGCCGGTGACCAGCAGAATGCCGTGGGGCCGCTCCAGCACATCGAGAAAAGTTTGCAGGCGCTCGCCGTCAAAGCCCAGGCTCTGGAAGTCGAAGCGTACGGTCTGGCGGTCGAGCAAACGCATCACCACCGACTCGCCAAAACTGGTGGGCACCGTGGACACCCGCAGGTCCAGTTCCTTGCCCTGGATGCGCAGCATGATGCGCCCGTCCTGAGGCAGGCGGCGCTCGGCGATGTCCAGGCGCGCCATGATCTTTACTCGGGAAATCACCGCCGCCGACGAGCTGGACGGCGGCGCTTCGGCGTCGTGCAGCACGCCGTCGATGCGGTAGCGCACCTTGAGTTGGTTCTCGAACGGTTCGATATGGATGTCCGAGGCGCGCTGCTCGACGGCGCGTTGCAGGATCAGGTTGACCAAACGAATCACCGGCGCTTCGGAGGCCATGTCCTTGAGGTGTTCGATGTCTTCCAAGGCGCCGCCCTGCTCATCGAGGTTTTCGATCAAGGTGCACATGGTCGAACGGCCCTGGCCGTAATAGCGCTCGATCAAGGTATCGACTTCGGTGCGCGGCCCCACCGCCAGCCACACCGGCACCCCGCAGGCATAGGCCAGGGCCTGGAACGCGTAGCGCTGCGCCGGGTTGGCCGACAGCACCGTCAGCCCGCCTTCTTGCCACCCCACCGGCACCACTTGGTAATGACGCATAAAGCGCTCGGTCAACACCGGCAACGGATCGAGCAGCGCGGGCGCGGCCTCGGCCAACAGCAGCGGCGCGCCCAGCAATTGGGCCCAGGCGCGCGCCAGTTCAACTTCGGAAACCAGCCCCAGACGCGTGAGCAGGCCGAGCAATTCGTCGTCGGCGGACGCCTGGGCCAGACGGCGAGCGCGCTCCAGATCGACGGTTTTCAGGCCGGCGTGCCGCATCAGCCAGGCGCAGACCTGGTCGGTCTCCGGGAGGGGGGTCTGGCAGGCATCGATGGGCGTTGAAGGGTTGGACATGGGTGACGGTCTGAGGGGCTATGTGAGGGACTATGTTCAACAGGCCTGTGGGAATGGCGCTTGCCATCTCCCACAGGCGATCGGTTTTCCCGTTAGTTCGAGGTTTTCGGCGCGGCCTGGTGGCTGCTGTTCAGTGGGCGACCGCCCTTGGTGGTTTCGGCCTTTTGTTTCTTGGCGGCTTTGGCATCGTGGGTCTGGGTCAGCACCGTGGAATCGGCAGCGCCAGACTGGGCATCTGCATCGGTGGAGTCGGCGGCCATGGCCGCGCCACTCAATGCAACGCCCAGCACAATACCGGCACCCAACAGGGAAACTTTCATAAATATTCTCCAGATAAAAAACAGCGTTCGGCTCAAGTGGCGCCTTGACTAAGTTCAAGACCCTACACCAAAGCAGGAAGTGTTACAGCCTGTATGAAACATGGCACTTTAGAACTATCGGGCAACGCCATTAGTTCGCCATGACTGCATATATTTTCTTAAACCAATCGACTTGTAGGTTTAGTGTAAGTTCCAAAACGTAAGGAATTATTTCTTATTTTTCGCAAAAATTAGCTTTTATTTGACTTATAAGCGCAAGAATTGCCTTAATTGTGACGTTTTTGCGATTCAAAATGCCATGGCGTGATATCGCATAGACACCATCCACAAGAATAATTAATACAATTTCCAACTAATACGTCCGCGAATTTCGCCAAGTAGTTGCAATTAGCCATCGGCTAAAAATTGCGATCAGGGGCAACTATTGCCTTTGAAAAAGTGATGAGCGCGCAGCAAACCCTGTTGTTTAACGCGCCTATTGATTGAACTGTTGTTGTCGGAGAGACCCATGAGTAAACGCAAAAAGATCGGGGCGCAGTCGGCGCTCGCCCTGCTGGCCCTGGCCGTGTCCCAAGTGCATGCGGGCACCAGCCCGGCGCTGGACGAGGGCCGAATGAGCCGCGCGGAAAAAGCGGCGGATAAAACCCTGGCGAAGATGACCATGGAGGAAAAACTTGCCTACATCGGCGGTATCGGTGGCTGGGACGTCAAACCCCTGAGCCAGTACGGCATTCCGCAGATCCACGGCGCCGACGGTGGCGTGGGCGTGCGCTACACCAGCGAAGGCAACGCCCAGGGCGTGGTGTACCCGTCGGGCCCGAACCTGGCAGCCAGCTGGAACCCGCGCCGCGCCATCGACTTGGGCCGGGCGCTGGGTTATGACACCGCCAGCGGCGGCTATCAGTTCGTCACCGGCCCCGGTGTGAACCTGTACCGCATGCCGTACAGCGGCCGTGCGTTCGAGTACCTGTCCGGTGAAGACCCGTTCCTCGGCGCCAGCCTGGGTCCTGCGTTGATCAACGGTATCCAGTCCCGTGGCGTGTGGGCCAATGCCAAGCATTTCGCCGCCAACGATCAGGAAAGCAACCGCTTCCACCTCAATGAAATCATCAGCGAACGCGTGCTGCGCGAGATGACGTTGCCGCCGTTCGAATCCGCGTCCAAGAACAGCAAAGTCGCGATGATGATGTGCGCCTTCCAGAAGGTGAACGGCGAGTTCGCCTGCCAGAACAAGCACCTGATGCACGACATTCTGAAAACCGAATGGGGCTATCCGGGCTTTGTGCAGAGCGACTACAACGCCGTGGTCGATGGCTTGCCCGCAGCCCAGGCCGGCACCGATCTGGACATGATGGGCTACCAGATGAACAGCACGGTGCTCAAGCCGTACCTGGACAGCGGCGAGCTGAGCAGCGCGACCATTGATGACAAAGTGCGGCGCATCCTCAAGCAGATCTACCTGTACAAGTTCGACAGCAAGGCGCCGTTGACCAGCCACAACATGAACAGCGCCACCAGCAATCGCGTGGCGCTGAATGCCGCGCGCGAAGGCATTGTGCTGCTCAAGAACCAGAACAACCTGCTGCCGCTGGATGCCAAGAAGGTCAAGCGCATCGCCGTGGTCGGCAGCCTCGCCAAGTACGCGCCGCCCACCGGTTTCGGCAGTGCCAACGTAATGGCAGCCAACTACATCAGCGAGCTGAGCGGCCTGCAGCAATTGGCGCCAGGCGCCAAGGTGGAGTTTATCGACGGCCTGTCCCTGGACCCGGCCACCTCGACCTGGACCCACGCCGACAGCGACGGCAACCCCGTCAAGGGCCTGAAGACCGAGTTCTTCAGCAACGCCAACTGGTCCGGCGACCCGGCCGCGCGCCGCACCGACCAGCATGTCGACCTGGACTGGTCCACCGACAGCCTGCCGGTCAACGGCGACACCGCCGCCACATCGATCCGCTACAGCGGCCAGATTACCCCGACGGTCAGCGGCGAGCAGGTGTTCAAGGTGCGCGCCGACGGTGCGGTGCGCCTGTACGTGAACGGCCAGAAAGTCCTCGATAACGGCGACGGCAAGCCGCTGCCCAACAACAGCATCCCGCCGACCATTCCGGTGTTTGCCAAGGTCAAGCTGGAGGCCGGCAAACCGGTCGACATCAAGCTGGAATACTCGCGTCGCAATGGCTACCTCTCGACCATGGGCGGCCTGGTGGGCGTGCAGATGAGTTGGGCTTCGTTGGTGGCGCCAAAGGACCTGGCCAACTACGACGCGGTACTGGTCGCGGCCGGTAACAGCAACGAGTACGAAGGCGAAGGCTTCGACCACAGCTTCGATCTGCCGGAATATCAGAACCTGCTGATCCAGAGCATCGCCAAGGTCAACCCGAACACCGTCGTCACCCTGCACGGCGGCACCGGGTTGAAGATGAGCGACTGGGTCGATCAGGTGCCGGCCGCGCTGCATGCGTTCTACCCTGGACAGAACGGTGGCCAGGCGTTGGCGGAGATCCTGCTGGGCAAGGTCAACCCGTCGGCCAAACTGCCGATCAGCATCGAACGCAATATCGAAGACAACCCGATCTACGCGACCTTCCCCAAGTTCGACAACCAAGAAACCCTGGACGAGATGAGCTACAAGGACGACCTGTTCCTGGGTTATCGCGGCTACGAGAAAAAGGGCATCAAACCGCTCTACCCGTTCGGCTACGGCTTGTCGTACACCACGTTTGGCTACAGCAATATCAGCGTCACCCCTGGGGTGGCGGTGGCCGGTGCGCCGATCAAAGTCTCGTTCGACCTGGCCAACACCGGCAAGGTGGGCGGCGCCGAAGTGGCGCAATTGTATGTGGGGCAGAACAACCCGAAAGTCGAACGCGCGCTGAAGGAACTCAAGGGCTACAAAAAAGTGTTCCTCAAGCCGGGCGAAAGCAAGCGCGTCACCATCGAGCTCAATGACCGCTCGCTGGCCTACTACGACGTGGCGAGCAAGCACTGGGTGGTGGACGCCGACAGTTTCACCCTGTCGGTGGGCGCGTCGTCCCAGGACATTCGCCTGAACGCCAAGCTGGTCAACCCGTTCCGCCAGGAACTGTCGACCGGCACCAGCAACCCGCTGCCACGTTCGGCGCTGAACTCGACGTTGCGTGAATCGACGGTCAAGACCGGCGGCGTGCTGCATCAAAACCAAGGCGACAGCGGCACCAGCGACGGTGATGGCTATGACATGAGTGATGACAGCAGCCAGGGCAGCGCTGCAGGTAACTGATCCAGCGCGGTCGAGTGTGGCTGGGCTTGCGCCCTCTCACACTTGACCCGCGTTCGGCTCAGGTTCTGATGGCCGCTTCGACCCGCGCAAGGTAGGTATCGAAGCGCGCCACCAGGTCCACCCGCTCGGGAAACCGCAGCCACTGGATCTGCAGGCCATCCATCATGGCCAGGATTTCTTCAACCAGCCCAGGGATGTCCACATCGCTGCGCACTTCCCCCGCCGCCACCAGATCGGCGAACTGTCCCTGCAAACGTCGTTGGATCCCCTCATAGCGTTGCTGGAACCAGGCCCAGGCCGGCTGTGCATCGAGCAGGCTTTCGGCATTGAGAATGGTGAACGCGCGCACTACCCCCGGCGCATTGGCGTTCGCGGCATTGATCGCCCGCAGGCTGCCGAGCAACCCGCACAGCGTCTTCTCGGCGCGCACTTGATCGGCGATCCGCTGATTAATCTCGTCACGCCGTTGCAGCACGCCCATCAGCAACGAGATCTTGCTGGGATAGTGATGCAGCAACCCCGCCACCGAGAGACCGGCAACCGCCGCCACCCGCGCCACGGACGCGCCGCTGTAACCTTCGCGGGAAAACACCTGCAAGGCCGCGTCCAGCAGCTCTTCGCGGCGTTTTTCACCTTTGGGGGCGCGACGGGTTTTAGGAGCGGGATCGGTCATGGGGGCATCCTGGGGGGCAGGTATGCACCCTATCCAAAATGCCCATGAGCCGCAAATGGTGCGTCTTACCACACCGCGATATGCCCATCCGCCCGCGGCTCGGTGCCGCCGCATAACACCCCGCTGTGTGGGTCGCGCAGGATGATCTGCCCGCGCCCGTAATCGGTGAGGTCGCTGGCGATCTGCACCTGGTGGCCGCGCCGCGCCAGGGCATTTGCCAACTCGCGAGAAGCGCCGTGCTCGACGCCGACATTCATATCGCCCAACCATTGCCAGCGCGGTGCATCCAGCGCGGCCTGGGGGTTGAGGCCGAAGTCCACCAGATTCATCACCATCTGCACGTGCCCCTGGGGCTGCATGTAACCGCCCATCACGCCGAATGGGCCGAGGGCCTGGCCGTTTTGGGTGAGGAAGCCAGGGATGATGGTGTGGAAGGTTTTCTTGCCGGGAGCCAGGCAGTTGGCGTGGGTGGCGTCGAGGCTGAACTCCTGGCCGCGGTTCTGCAGGGCGATGCCGCTGTCGGGCAGTACCACGCCGGAGCCGAAGCCGTGGTAGTTGCTCTGGATGAACGAGACCATGTTGCCTTCGGCGTCGGCGGTGGCCAGGTACACCGTGCCGCTGGCGTGCGGGTCGCCTGGTTTGGGCGGTTGCGCCTGCTCGCCGATCTGCGCGCGGCGGCGGCTGCTGTAGCGGTCGCTGAGCAGGTCGTCCACCGCCATGCGCATGTGCAGCGGGTCGGTGATGTAATGCAGGCCGTCGCTGTAGGCCAGCTTCATGGCTTCAAGCTGACGATGCCAGGTCTGTGGGCTGTCGCGGTGATCGAAGTGGAAACCTTCGAGGATTTTCAGCGCCATCAGCGCGACCAGTCCCTGGCCGCTGGGGGGGATCTCCCAGACGTCGACGCCGCGATAGTTAATGTGGATCGGCTCCACCCATTGGGCGCGGTAATCCTTGAGATCGCTGGCGCGCAGGTAACCGCCAGTGGCGCGGGCATGCGCGTCCAGGCGCTCGGCCAGGGCGCCGCGATACAGGCTTTCGCAGCGCGTGACGGCCAGTTCCTCCAACGTGCGGGCCTGGGCCGGATTGCGGAATATCTCGCCGGTTTTGGGCGCGCGCCCATCGATGAGGAAAGTGTCGAACCAGGCATCGAGCACCGGGTCGCGATGGGGGCTGAATTCGTTCACGGCCAGTTGCCATTGATGGGCAACCACCGGCGACACTGGAAAACCATCCCGTGCCAAGCGGATGGCCGGTTGCAGCAGCGCAGCGAAGGGCAACTTGCCGAAGCGTTGCGACAGCTCCGCCCAAGCCGACGGGCAGCCAGGCACCGTCACCGGCGTCCAACCGTACAGCGGCATACGCTCGTAGCCGGCTGCCTTGACCGCCTCGATACTCAACGCTGCCGGCGCATGGCCGTTGCCGTTCAGACCGTGCAGTTGGCCTTTGCACCAGACCAGCGCAAACGCATCGCCCCCCAGGCCGCAGCCGGTGGGTTCAACTACGGTGAGCGCCGCCGCCGTGGCGATGGCGGCATCGATGGCATTGCCGCCCTGCTGCATGACTTCAATACCGGCCTGAGCGGCCAGGGGCTGGGACGCGGCTACCATGCCGCGATGGGCGAACACACTTTGACGTTGCGACGGATAGGGGTACTCATGGGCAGAGAAATTCAACATGGCAAAGGCTCTTGAATACGGGGGGTTGGCGTGCGTTCAGAGCACGCGACTGAGAAACGCTCGGGTACGCGGGTGGCTGGGATGGCTGAAGATCTGTTCCGGTGGCCCTTGCTCAATCAGTTCGCCCTGATCGAGCACCACCACGCGATCAGCCACCTCACGGGCAAAGCCCATTTCATGGGTCACCACCACCATGGTCATGCCCTCCTCGGCCAGTTCTTTCATCACTTGCAGCACTTCGCCGACGGTTTCCGGGTCAAGGGCGCTGGTGGGTTCGTCGAACAGCATGGCCTGGGGTTTCATTGCCAGCGCGCGGGCAATCGCCACCCGTTGCTGCTGGCCCCCGGAGAGCATCGACGGGTAGTGGCTGGCCTTGTCCGCCAGGCCCACCCGCGCAAGCAAACCGCGCGCCTGTTCCAACGCTTCGGCACGCGGGGTGCCCAGCACCTGGATCGGCGCCTCGATGATATTTTCCAGCGCGGTCATATGGGGGAACAGGTTGAACCGCTGGAACACCATGCCGATGTCGCGGCGCTGACGGGCGATGTTGCGCTCCGAATCGCGCACCAGGCTGCCGTCGCTGCGTTCGCGGTAGCCCATGGCGCGGCCGTTGACGCGAATGCGCCCGGCCTGGATGTCCTCCAGCAGGTTGATGCAGCGGATAAACGTGGTCTTGCCGGAACCGGAGGCGCCGATCAGCACCACCACTTCGCCGCGCCGCACTTGCAGGGAGATGCCTTTGAGGATCTGCAGCGCGCCGAACGATTTGTGGATATCCAGCGCTTCAATGATCAGTTCTTCACTTTGATGCGCCATGGTTAACGTCCCCTCAGCAGTTTCAGGGTACTGCGACCGAACATGCGGCTGGCTGCCGGCGGCGGTGCAGACGGCCGGTCGGACTGGCTGAAGCGCACTTCAAGCCAGCGCTGGAAAAAGCCCCACAACGTGGTCAGCGTAAGGAAGTACAACGCGACCACCAGGTACAACTCGAACACGCGGAACGTCGCCGAGGTGATCATCTGAGTGCTGAGCAGCAGCTCCTGCACGCCGATCACGCTGACCAAGGTGGTGTTCTTGAGCATCACGTTGAACTCATTGCCCAGGGGCGGCACGATCACGCGAAACGCCTGGGGTAGCACAATGCGCCGCATCAACTTGGCGAAGCCCATGCCCAGGGAACGTCCGGCTTCGTATTGGCCCTTGTCTACCGCGCCGATACCGGCGCGGATGATTTCGGCCATGTACGCGCCTTCGTTCAGGCCCAGGGCAATGATCGCCGCCTGGATATTGCCGGGGACGATCAAGCCGAACAGCTCGATGTCCTCGAAGCGGAAAATCCCGCCCGCCGCCAATGCGGTGTACAGAAACACGATCTGCACCAGTAACGGCGTGCCGCGCATCAGCCACACATAAAAGCGTACCGGCAGGTGCAGCAACGGGTTGCCGGACAGCCGCAACAACGCCGCCGCCAGGCCCAGCACACACCCCAGCGCCATGGCCAGCACACTGATCAGGCAGGTCAGCCACAGCCCGGTGAGGTACACCCCGCTGGGCTGCAATAGGTACTGCCAGAACACATCCCAATTGAAGTTCATCGCGGCGGACCTCAGTCGAGTGTGTCGCTACTGACATGCCACTTGTTCAGTAACTGCACATAGCTGCCATCGGTGCGCATATCGCTGATCACCTGCTGCACGGCGGCCGTCAGTTGCGGGTCATCCTTGCGCATGCCCAGGCCGGTGAGGATGCGGCTGAACGCAGGCACGCCCTCCTGAAACAGGTCCGGGGCCATCGCCGCGTAATAACCGGCGGTTTCCACGGTGGTGCCATAGGCGTCCACCTGGCTGATGCGCAGGGCCTGAAAGGCGTCGGTGTCGGTGTTGTACACCACCAGTTTCATCGGCGGCTTGCCGGCCTTGGTCAGGCTGTCGTTCTGCGTGTCCAGCAGGGTTTTGATCGTGGAGCCGTTGAGCACAGCCACTTTGTGCGCGGACAAGTCGTCCAGCGTCTTGATGCCCTTGGGATTGCCCTTGGGCACCACCACCGCTTGGCTGGAATACATGTAGTTGACGATGTCGATCACTTGCCGCCGCTCGGGCTTGTCGAACAGCTGATCAACGATCATGTCGCATTGCTGGGCCAGTAACGCCGGCACCAGCCCGGAGAACGGAATCACCTTCCACTGCACCTGCTTGTCGCCCAGGCGCTTGGCGATTTCCAAGCCCAGGTCCACGGTAAGCCCCCGGGGTTTCTGAGACTCATCGAAGGAGACCAGGGGCGGTGAATCCATGCCTGAGCAATAAGTGAGTTTGTCGACGTTGCGCAATCGCTCCGGCACCTGGGGCGCGGCAACGGCCCATTGCGTGCACAGACCGAGGGAGACAGCCACCAGCAAGGCGCGGTGTTTATGCATGACCAGACACTCCAGTTCGTGGAAAAACGGGGCAGGACTCAACGTCAAAACACAGTGGTTCTTATTGTTCTGTTTGCAGGAATTGGATCAGCGCCGGCACGGTGCCTTCGATGTGCTCACGCACCACGGCCTCGGCGCGCGCGGCATCGCCGGCACGAATCGCCTCCAGGATCACCGAGTGCTCCTGGCGCGCGCTTAGGGGTTTTTCACCGTGCTGCAGCCACAGCCGCATCGGCGCTTCGACCAGGGAATACAACGCCGAAATCTGCTTCATCAAACGCGGCCTGCCGCTGAGGCTGCACAGGTATTCGTGGAAGGCGCGGTGTCGGCTGACCCACTCGGCGCTCTCATCGCGGTAGTCATCCATTTCATCCAGCAGACGCTCCAGCGCCGCCAACTGACGCTCGCCGATGCGGCCTACCGCCACGCGTACCGCCAGCCCTTCCAGGGCGCTGCGCATCTCGAAGACTTCGTGCAGCTCATCAATGTCCAGGCCACTGACAATCGCGCCACGGTTGGGACGCAAAGTCACCAGCCCTTGGGCATCCAGACGGCGAAACGCTTCGCGCACCGGCATACGGCTCATGCCGATCTCGCTGGCGATGTCTTCGGCGATCAGGCGATCGCCCTTGCGCAAGCGACCGCCGCAGATGGCGTCGAGCAGGAAGTTGTAAGCCTCCTCCTCGGCAGTCAGCGGCTGACGGTCAACGTAAGCGGGAGCAAATTGCATCAGCGTCACCTTTTGTATTTTTGTATCCAATTATCCACGGATACAAACACAGCAGGATATGTGCCAGATGCACCAGGCAATGTTTAAGAGACTGATTTTGCACGTAACAGCGGCACGCCCCGTCGGTTAACAACGGCTGCCGTGTGTGGAGGCGTGCTACCAAATGGCTCACAGATGGCACCGATTGTGAGCAGAACAGTGCCAGTAACACGCCGGGGAGGAGCGCTCGGTCAGGCAGTCCGACGGCGCTTACCCTTTTGCTTAACCCGTTGCAGCCCGCGCCGGGCGTTAAAAGTCGACGGTAGCCGACAGCAGATACGTCCGCGGTGTAGACAGGGTCAGCCCCGGCTCGCTGTCGTCCGAAGCGCCTGCCGAGCTCCAGTAGCGTTTGTCGGCGACGTTCTCCACGTTGGCGCGCAGGGTGATGTGTTTGTCGTCCACCTTGAATGCGTAACGGGCGCCGACGTCGATGCGGTTCCAGGCGTCGATTTCCTTGACGTTGGACTGGTCCAGGTACTGGGAACTGGAGTGGATGCCGCGGGTAGTCAGGGTCAGGCCTTCGAGGGTCGGTACGTCCCATTCGGCACCGAGGTTGACGTTGTACTTGGGCGTGGCCGGCGCACGGTTACCGTCGAAGGTGCCGTTAGTGGTGTTTTTCAGTTCGCTGTCGATATACATCACGCCGCCCAGCAGGCGAACGCCCTTGAGCGGCTCGCCGAATACACTCAGCTCCACCCCGTCGTTCTGGCGCTTGCCATTGGGACCGAACACGCGGGTGGTGGCGTTGGTCTCGTAGGCCGGCTGCTTGATGCGAAACACGGCGGCGGTCACCGCGAAGGCACCGGCGTCGTACTTGGCGCCCACTTCCACTTGGCGGCTGATGAACGGCGCGAAGATCTGATCTTCATTGACCGAGGTGGATGGCGCGATCTTGCCCTGGCTCAGCCCTTCCATGTAGTTGGCATACAGCGACAGTTTGTCGGTGGCTTTGAACAACAGACCGCCCGAGGGCGAGATTTTTTCTTCGTCGTAGGCGGTGTCGCCTTTGACGCCATTGCTCCAGTCGTCGACCTTGACCCGCTGCCAGCGCGCACCGAGGGTGAGCAACAGGCGATCATCGAAAAAGCCCAGGGTGTCGGACAACGCCAGGCCGCTGAACTTGTTTTCGGTGTAGACCTTGGCGTCCTGGCGCGTAGGCGTCGAAGGTGTCGGCGTTTGCACCGGGTCGTACAGGTTGCTCGGTGCCGCCGCATAACGCGCGCCGCCATTGGTGAAGTCCATATAGAAGTAGCTGGCCGCCAGGTTGACCTCGTGGCTCACCGGCCCGGTGTGGAACCAGTTGCGCACGCCGGCGGTGGCGGTGCGTACGTTTTCATCGCGGGTAAAATCCCGAGGCTGCACGCTGAAGGCACCGGCCGCGTTGGTGACGGACACCGCGTGGCGCAGGAAGTCGTGGCTGCTTTTGCGCACGCCGACGCCGCCATAGAGCATCACGTTATCGCTCAGATCGAACTCGCCGTTGAACGTGCCGAACGTGTCGTTGGTGCGTGCCTTGCTCCAGGATTGCGCATAGTTGCGGCGCACATCGCTGGCCCGGGGCACCGGCGCGGCGGCGGCGACTTGCACGCGCTCCTGGGGCGCGTCGGTGTCGCGTTCGGTGTGGCCGATATCGGTGGAGAGGCGCAGGCGCTCGCCGCGGAAGTCCAGACCGAGCACGGCCATTTCACGGTCGACGCTTTGGTGATCCCACTCGGTATCACCGGACTGCTTCACGCCGTTGAAGCGCAGGCCGAACTGGTTATCCTCGCCAAAGCGCCGGCCCACATCCACCGCGCCGCCGGCCTGGCTGTCGGAGGCCCAGGTGCCGGTGAACGAGGTGATGTCCTTGTCGGTGGCGCGCTTGGGCACCACGTTGATACCGCCGCCCACGCTGCCTCGCGGCGAGATGCCGTTGATCAACTGGGTCGGCCCCTTGAGGATGTCGACGCGGTCGGCCATTTCCATATCGATGCTGTAGGTCGGCAGTACGCCGTACAGACCGTTGTAAGCCACATCGCTGTTGAACAGGCTGAAGCCACGGATGGTGAATTGCTCATAGCGCCCACCGGCTGGGTTGGTGGCGCGTACCGAGGGGTCATTGGCGATCAGGTCGCCCAAGGTGCGCGCCTGCTGGTTTTTTACGGTGTCCTGGGTGTAGGTGGTGATGCTGAAGGGCATCTCCATAAAGTCGCGGGTGCCCAGCAAGCCCTGGGAGCCACGTCGCGCCACCTGGCCGCCGGCATAGCTGTCGCCGTCATACAGGCCGGTGGTGCCGAGGATGGAAGTGGGCGCCAGTTCAAGGCTGCTGCCATCCGGCTGGGGCACCAGCATGTAGGCCTGCTCGCCCATGGGTTGCAGCTGCAGGCCGGAGCCTTGCAGCAGGCGCGCAAAGCCCTCTTCCACACCATATTCGCCGGTCAGGCCTTGGCTGCTACGCCCGCTGACCAACGCCGGGTCCAGCGACAGATTGACCCCCGCCAGCCCGGCAAACCGGGTCAACGCCGCGCTCAGGCTGCCGGCCGGCACCTGGTAGCTGCGGCGCGGCGCGCTGTCTTCGGCATAGCTGACGGGGACGAACAACGGGCTGGTACTCAGGCTCAGCAGCAAACTCAGTTTCAGCAACGGGCGCAAGCGCAAGGGGCGGACGACGGGCATTGGGGAAGCTCTCGATTATGTTCACTTGCCTGGAATGACAGGCGAGGTGAAAAAAAGGGACAGGCTTCACCCCTATTTTTTGTCGATGGCTATGCGCGCCATAAAAAGGATCAGGCGGAAAATCCGCGGTGAACATGCCTCATCGCCAATATTTTGTCTTCGCCTAACAGACTTCGCGTCAGCAGCGGATCTCAAAACCGCCGCCAGCAGTTTATGAGCCAACCTACTGCTCTGCCCCCACAACGACAGCACCGTCGGAGCGCTTCTCGCTAAAGCCGCCGACGCGATGTACCAAGCCACACCAAGCAGTGGAGACACCTGCCGTTTCAGTCGAGTACGCCGGCTAGCCGATCAGGGTTGTACAGGGCACAGGGGACGCTTTGATTGGCTTATCCATTGCCGTTGCGTAGCGCATGGGCGTGAGCACGGGTGGCAGTCGTGGGATATTTTTTGGGCATGAAAAAGCCCAACCTGGGTAGATTGGGCTAAGTCATTGAATAATATGGTCGGGACGGAGTGATTCGAACACTCGACCCCTAGCACCCCATCTCCTTTTTCATACTTCTTGAAAGACTCCAAAATTTTACTCTGGATTTCTCCAAGCTAGTGTTTACTTGAGTTCCAGAGGTGTTCTGCTCTACGAGAGTCCAGGAACGTCCATCAAGAGCCGCCGTTTTTGTGGGGGGAAAAGTAGGGGTAACTCATTTTATGGCCAAAATCACCATCAAAGAACTTGAATCGCTGATCTCTGAAGATGCCAGCCGAATCCTTAGGGAAGATGACAATCAGCGCTGTTCTTTTCATACCAGTCGAATGAGCAGCAAGACCAAGAGCACGTTCAATACAGCCAGCACACTCAGTCCCGCAAGCACACCGCCAGCGCCCCAGGTCTGCAACAGGTAACCGCCTGCAAGGGGGGTCAAGGCTTGTCCTATGAGCGAAGGCCGAGCCATGCGTCCCATCAGCAAAACATAATGGGTGGGCGACATGAGGGCCAATGGCAGAAGTCCTCGAACGATCGCCCGCAAACCATTACCCGCGCCATAGATCACCAACCCCAGGGCAGTCATTGCCGGTGCGATGGTCACAAACAGCAGACCAATTGCCACGAATATCACGGAGATCAACGTCGTCCAGATTGGGTGTCGCTTACGCGAAAACACCTGTAGAACACGTGATCCTACCTGGCTCGGCCCCAGCAATGCGCTCAGTCCGACGGCGGCTGCAAGCGAGTAACCCTGCCCCTGCAACAATGAAATCAGCTGGACCGACATCGCCGTCATGATCACTGCACCCAAAGCAAAAATCAGCGTAAGCAACAAGTAGATCCGCCGGTCGATTGAGAAACTTTCGCCACCCACTGCCTGACTTTTTATGAGTGGTCCCGTGCCCCGTGCCAGCACCCAGAAATAAAGCGGCGCCACGACAATGACCAATAACACTCCATAAGCCACGCACGTCGTGCGCCAACCAACGTGTTCGATGACCAACGCAACCGCGGGCCATGACAGTGTTGTAGCAAACCCGGACACAAGCGTGATGCCCGTAATCGCACTGCCCGCTCGCTCCCCATAGAGAGAACCTAAAGCGGCGAATAGCGCTTCATACAACCCCAGCGCCATACCGACACCTATTACAGCCCAAGACAAAAAAAACATCGGCAACGAGGTCGAACTGGCCATCAGAAACAACCCGATGGCGACGCCCAGACCGCTACTGGCCAGAATAGGGCGACCGCCGTACTGGCCAATAAGCTGGCTGGTCAACGGCGCCAGCAACGCGGAAACCAGAATGCTCAGAGACAGTGCGCCATACACCCATTGGCTGGCCCAGCCGGTTTCTTTCATGATCGGATCGGCCATGACGGCCATCAGGAAGAACGAGCCTCCCCAGACCAGAACCTGCAGCATCCCCAAAATAAAAATGCCGAATACGCCAGGCAGTCGCGTTTGTTGATTCAAGACGATGTCATCAGTGGTGAGAAAGGCGGATAGCGTGACTAGCTGAGCAATTACGTTTAAACGAACGATTCACCTAGCCAACGAATCCATTGGCTCAAAGCATGTGCCCAGCCCAAATCTTACGATTGACCAGGTCGGCAGCAATTTCGATGAAGGCATCCCCGACGAATTTGGCAGCCGGACTGACACGCCTGTCGGCAGGAAAAACCTGAACAAGTTTGCGCATGGGAATGGGGTCAATCAAGGGAGCGGCACTGAGCACGCCAGCTTCGATTTGGGCGTAAATCGATGCCAAAGGCAAAGCGGTCAAACCGAACCCATTGCAGACCAAGGCAATCATCGCGCCAAAGGAATCCGCTTCGACACTGGTCTTGAGCTTGATCCCGACTTCACGCGCACAATCATCCAGAATCACGCGAAGGCTATGCCGAGCACTTGGCAACACCAATAGCTGCTCTGCCAAAGACTCGAACGACACCGGTGTATCAAGACGCAGGTTGGCGCTGGCGGGGCCGACCAGCAGCAGATTTTCCATCATCACCGGCACGATACGCAGCGTATGCAGGGGTTGGGGATCGTAAGAAATCGCCAGTTCCAATTCGCCACGCTGAACCCAATCCAGCAGATAGCCGCTGAAGGCCGAGGAAAACCTGACGGCAAGATTCGGATGCGCCTCTTTGATTTTGCGCACTAGAGGAACGGTGACGATTTCCGCTACCGTCGGCGTCGTACCGATGACGACCGTTCCCCGAAAAGAGGTCTTTCCGCCCACCACAGAACTTCGAATGGACTCCATTTCTTCCATGATTCGAGTGGCATGCGCCAAGACTTCACGGCCGGCATCGGTAATTTCCATGCCTCGTCCATGCCGATCAAAAAGGTAGGCCCCGAGTTCCTTTTCCAACAGACGAATTTGCCTACTCAGTGCCGGTTGTGCGATGTGAAGCCGGTCGGAGGCCTTGCTGAGACTGCCAAGCTCGGCCACATGAATTAGGGTCTTGAGTTGAACGACATCCATTACCTGGCCAGTCAAAGTCGGGCTCGGCGCGAAATGCGTCGAAAGTAGTATGAGTGTAAACGCATTAGCGTTCCTTGGAATGCCACAGGGCCCGCGCCGCATGGGGCCTTGCGACTTTCGAGCCGGCTGTATCCCCCAGCCCGCACGGGTTGCAAGGCAAGCTATAAAATTTCGGTATATCAGTTAGGCCTGGCTGACGGCTTATTACCCTCGTCACTCTGCGGTAGCGTGCAATCAACGTCGACGCCAAGAGCGCTCGACTGACTACAAGAATAAGATTCGAGGGCTTACGTCATGATTTACTGCATTTCTCGTTACCTGACCGACCCGCCTTACACAGTCAGCAAGCAGCTGACCTCTCATATACATCCCCCCTCTTCATGTGCCTTGGTCGTCAAAGGATCACTGCAACTGCGTTAAGCCCATCAACCCATCGAGCTTGCAACGTCGGACACGCATCAGCGTGCGCCTCGTATCGTCTCGCCTTGAAAAAAGGGTGAACAGAATGTCTGCATCAACCAGCGACTCAACACTCCACACTGAAAAGTCCGATCAGATAAAAAGTCCGAATCGCGTCAGAGCCATCATGGGTGCCTGCTCGGGCAATTTGGTGGAGTGGTACGACTTTTTCATTTACGCCTATACCGCCATCTATTTTGCGAGCTCGTTTTTCCCCAAAGGCGACACCACCAGTCAGTTGCTCGCAACCGCCGGCGTCTTCGCCGTCGGCTTTTTCATGCGGCCTCTCGGCGGCTGGATTTTCGGCTGGATTGCCGACACTCGCGGCCGCAAGGTCTCGATGATTATCTCGGTTTTTATGATGTGCGCCGGCTCCCTGCTGATTGCCGTCATGCCGACCTATGAAACCATTGGTGTGGCGGCGCCAGTTTTGCTTGTCGTCGCGAGGTTGATTCAAGGGCTGTCAGTCGGCGCGGAGTACGGCACCGGTGCCACCTACATCAGTGAGATCGCTACACCTGGGCGTCGCTGTTTCTATGGCTCGTTCCAGTACTTCACCATCATTGCCGGTCAGCTCATGGCATTGATGACTGTGGTCATTCTCCAGCAAACCCTCACCGGCGAAGAATTGCGCGAATGGGGCTGGAGGATTCCGTTCTTCATCGGTGCCCTGAGCTCAATCGTGGTGGTGTATCTGCGCCGCGCCATGCATGAAACCGCCACCAAGAAAGACATGAGCCGCAAAGACGCCGGCTCGCTACGCGGCATGTTCAAGCACAAACGGGCGGTCGCGCTGGTGGTAGCGTTTACCATCGGTGGTTCTTTGTACTTCTACACCTTCACCACCTATATGCAGAAGTTCCTGGTGATCTCAGCCGGTTTCAGCCCGGAAACGGTTAGTTTCATCATGACCGCGGCCCTGGTCGGTTTCATGTTCTGCCAGCCACTGTTCGGCTTGCTGGCGGACCGTATCGGGATCAAGGCGCACATGCTGATGTTTTCCGGGTTGGCGATGCTGTTGGTGATTCCCCTGCTCTATTCACTGCAATCGGTCAGCAGCCCGTTTACGGCGTTCCTGCTGGTGTTTGGTGGCCTGGCCATTGCGTCGCTCTACACCCCGATTGCCGGGATCGTCAAAGCTGAACTGTTCCCACCTGCGGTACGCGCATTGGGCGTAGGCTTTCCGTATGCCATCGGCAATGCGGCATTCGGCGGCACCGCCGAATACGTCGCCTTGTCGCTCCGGTCCCAAGGCATTGAGGAATATTTCTTCTTCTATGTCGCGGCCGTCGTGACCATCACTTTCATCGCCGCGATGCTGATGCCGAATCTTTCGCGCTATGGATACATCAGCGGTTCCGGTGAGATCGAAGAGCGCACCGGTTTGAAGGGTTGCGCAAAGTCACACGCTGCGAGCGTTTGAAGCACTGACGATTACAGCAGGTATTTGAAAAGGGCCCATGAGATCCATGGGCCCTTTTTGCATCACTGGGTAGCAGATGCAGGTGCAACTTGAGTGACAGTTTCGGCGAGGACGTTGGCCGCGTGCTCCCGGTTCGGCCATGCATGCAAATCAAGATCAAGATCCTTGAACTGACTTGAATCGAAGACAGGCGTTTTGATGCCGGCTTTGCGTTGCTGGTCATAGTCGCGCAGCAAGCGCATGCCGACATTGAACAACAGCGCCAGGGCGATCAGATTCACGAAGGCCAGCAGCGTCATGGTGATATCGGCAAAAGCGAACACAGTGCCCAGATTTTGTACGGCCCCCCAAAGGATCAGCAGCAGCACCAAACCACGATAGACAATGACTGCAGCGCGCTTGTCGCCCAGCAGAAAGCGCAGGTTATTCTCGCCCAGGTAGTAGTTGTAGAGGATCGACGTGAAGACAAACAGCGCCAACGCCACGCTGATGAAGGTGCGTCCCCAATCTCCGACCACTGCCGCCAACGCGTTCTGAGTCAGCACCAGGCCATCGCCTTCAAAACTAGCCGTGTAAAAGCCTGACAGCAGAATCAGCAGCGCCGTACAGGTACAGATCACAAAGGTATCGAGAAAAACGCTGAAGGCCTGAACCACCCCTTGAGCCGCCGGGTGATCCACTTTCGCCACCGCGGCTACGTTGGGAGCACTCCCCAGTCCCGCCTCGTTGGCAAACACCCCACGTTTGACGCCCATGACAATGGCACTGCCGACCAGGCCGGCAAACGCCTGATCCAGGCCGAAAGCACTTTTGAAGATGGTCATCAGCATTCCGGGAACATGATCAAACTGGAGCACGATCACATAAACGGTCACGCCAATGTAAGCCAGCGTTTTGACCGGCACCAGCAGGTCCGAGACCGCGGCGATGCGCTTGATGCCGCCCATGAACACCAGGCCAAGCAATATGGCAATCGTAATTCCGGAGTAGGTCGTAGAGAAACCGAACGCATTATTCAGCGAGTGAGTCACGGCATGGGATTGCAGTCCGTTGAAGGCGAAACCAAAGGTCACCAATAGCAGTAACGCCATGACCTTGCCCAGCCAGGGTTGTTTCAGTCCGTACTGGATGTAATACGACGGCCCGCCGCGGAACTGTCCGTTAGCATCACACCGTTTGTACAACTGCCCCAGGCTGCACTCAAAGAAGCTGGTGGACATGCCCACCAGCGCGGTAACCCACATCCAGAACACCGCGCCCGGGCCGCCCAACGTTACCGCCAACCCGACACCGGCGATATTGCCCGCACCTACGCGCCCCGCCAGGCTAAGCATCAATGCCTGGAATGAGCTGATCTGCCCGGCACTCTTTTGCACGCTATCGCGGAAGGCGCCGAACATATGCAGAAAATGGCGGAACTGGACAAAGCGTGAACGCACCGTGAAGTAGCCGCCCAGGCCTACGATGAGCACGATCAGAAGCTTGCCGGAGAGAAAATCATTAATGACATCAAGCATGGGTCGAACCTCTTGTTTTTATAGGTACACGGATTTCAGGCACGCACGCGCCTGCACAAGTCGCCGCCCGAAGGCAGGAGAAGTGACTGAATCAGCTTTTGAATTTCAACTTCGTGGCCTGGCCAGGCTCCCGCGAATGATCAGGAAGCCCTCAGGACGACCGGGTTTACCCGGTAAGGCTGCTCACCTGGAAATCGGCGATCTGTTGCCACATCGCGATGGGGTTGGAATACATCGGGAAATGCCCGCAATCAGGAATGGGGGCCAGCCGGACACCTTCGGCCTGGATATGCGGCAGATAGGACAGTGACGCGTTCTGCTCGCCGTACATGAACATTCGTGGGCATTTCAAGCCGAGGAATTTGCTCATCAGATCGGCATTATCGGAAAGATCTACCATCGACTGGAATATCCCCCGCACCGCACCGGCACGCACCTTGTGCCGCAAGCTCGCGGAATAGAGTGCACTGGCATAGGCAGGGGCGTGTCGGGCACGTTCGATGAAGGCGGCGAAAAACACCTCGGGATCGTTGCTCGGATAGTCGATGATCTGCCGGCTGAGGAAGCAGTCTTCCGGGGCGATATTGCCCTCGATATCGACGAAACTGAGCACCCGGTCCGGGAACTGATGCGCCAGCATCAATGCGGTCAGACCGCCCATGGAATGGCCGACCAGATGGAAGCGTTCGATGCCGAAATGTGCCAGCACCTGCGGCGCTGTCTGCAGCACAAAGGGAATGGAAATCCTGGAAAGATCATCGCACTGGCTTTCACCACAACCCGGTGCGTCGTAAGCCACGAAAGGGTGACCGGCGAACGCGGGCTGCTGCACGATGTCGGCATAGTCCTCCTTGGTCGAACCAAAACCATGCAGGAACACGATCGGCGCAAGGACGCCGTCGCGATGGATGGCGGCCACGTTCAGTTGGACACCCTCCACCGTCAGAGGGAGTTGCACATGAGTGAACGTTTCTGGAGAAGACACGTTGTTGACTCCTTGAACGAAAAGGTAGCGCCGAACTTGGGTTGCCGGCAGCCAGACTCGCAATTTCAAGGGAATCGAGCCTTCTGTAAATTCCTAATACGGGAAGGCTTTCATACGCCAAACCTATCACTCCTGTTCACGCACAGGGCCTTGCTCGACTCACACACGGGACTGGAGTCGGGTGACCAGCTCCTGCACCAGCGGATTGGGCCGATCTGCATTCCAGGCCACCGCTGTGGTCACGACATTGAGCTTCTGGATCAGTGCTCGAAATACCACATTGTCCGGTGCCAGTTTTTTCAGCGACGCTGGTACCAGTGCGATACCCTGGCCGCAGCTGACAAAGGCAATTTGCGAGGCGACCGAGCGCACTTCATGCAGCACGCGCGGGGAAAAACCGCTGGCGCGGCAAGTCGCAATCAGATTGTCGAAGTAGACCGGACTAACCTTTCGGGAAAACATCACCAAGGGTTCAGTGGCCAGGCTGGCCAGGCTGATTCGCGTGCGCGCCGCCAAGGGGTGATCGCTGGGCAGGGCCACAACCAGGCGGTCCTGAGTCAGCGGCAGTGATTTGATCGAGGCCCCCAGATCACCGTCCAGCCGGGCGAAGGCCAGGTCGATGTCTCCGGCTTCCAGCGCCGGCACCGCTTCGACGCTGTCGATCTCCCGTACAGACACGGTGAGGTGCGGGTAATCGCTCTTCAGTTGCTCGATCAAACCCGGCAAGACATCAAACATGGCCGTAGAAATCGCGCCGATGGTCAATATCCCCGACTGCCCCGCCACCGCCTCCTCCACGGCGAGCTCCAGCCGTTCCAATTGGTCGGCGAACTTGCGCACGGCCGGCAGAATCGCCGCTCCCACCGGGGTCAGCTTCGCACCGCGTCGCGAGCGATCAAACAGCTTGACCTTGAGCGCCTGCTCCAACACTTGGATCTGCTCGCTCAGCGGTGGCTGGGACATGCCCAAACGCTTGGCCGCACGGCCGAAGTTCTGTTCTTCGGCCACCGCCAGGAACAACCAGAGATGACGAATCAGTCGAAAATTGATCATGATTAATCCATAGGTTTAACGTATCTAACGCATCTGTGATTAGTAATATACCTATCAAATTGTCTCGCTAACACTGGGCGCCTCCGTCACCACTGAGGCTTTCCCATGATCAATAAGAGTTTGCTGGATCGCTTGGCGGCGCTGGATACCAACACGGTTTCCGATGCGCTCGACTTCATCGGCCTGCCGGGTGCCACTGTTGGGCTGCGCCCACTGTGGAACTGCCCAAAGATTGTCGGCCGCGCCAGCACCGTGCTGCTGGCTCCTAAATCCGACAACGTCCCCACTGTGCACCTGATTACCCCCGTGGTGGAACAGATCGACAGCGATGATCGTGTGCTGGTGATTGCAGGTGGAATCGAAGGCATCTCCTGCTGGGGCGATATCCTCGCCAATGCAGCGGCCAGCAAGAAAGTGCGCGGCACGGTAATCGACGGTTTCAGCCGCGACATCGACGGCAGCGAGTCGATTGGCTACCCGGTTTATGGCCGCGGGGTGACCATGATCAGTGCCCGCAATCGGGTGGTGCAGATCGATGCCGCCGTAACCATCAACGTGGCCGGCGTCGACGTCAGCGAGAACGACTATGTCATCGCCGATACCTGCGGCACCGTATTCGTGCCCTCAGCCTATATCGAGAAAGTGCTCGACCTTGGCGAGCGTATCGCCCGCCGCCAGGACGGCATGGTCGAGGCTGTCCGCAGCGGTCGCTCGGTCGCCGAAGTGATGCATGACACCCAATTCGAAGCGATCCACACGGAGCACGCCTGATGAATATCGAAGACAAAGAACTGGTCGCCTTGTTTGAAGGCCTGGACACCCCGGGTGTTTCCGATGCGCTGGACAAACTCGGCCTGCCCGGCCAATGCCTCGGTGTGGCGCCACTGGACAACTACAGCAAGGTTATCGTCGGCCCGGCGTTTACCGTGCAGTACGTCTCGGCCAGCGTACCTCCGGGTACCGTTGGCGATTTCATCGAAGACGTCGCGCCCGGCGATGTGGTGGTCATCGACAACGGCGGCCGCACTGATTGCACCGTCTGGGGCGACATCATGACCCAGTACGCCGGTACTCGGCAGATCGCTGCCACAGTCATCGACGGTGTTTGCCGTGACGTGAACAAAGCACTGGGCGATGGCTACCCGATCTTCAGCAAGGGCCGCTTCATGCGCACCGGCAAAGACCGCGTACAGGTTCAGTCGGTCAACCAGCCGGTGTCCATCGGTGCCGCCCGGGTCTGTGCCCGCGACATCGTAGTCGCCGACGCCAACGGTGTGGTCGTCGTCCCCCGGGCTCGTGCAGCTGAAGTGGCAGCGTGTGCCCGTCAGATCGAATCGGTCGAAGCCGACATTCGCGCCCTGATCGCTCAGGGCAAAACCCTTAAAGAAGCCCGCGCCGCACTGGGCTACCACAGCCTGCAGAGGAAAGTTTGATGACCATACTCCCCCTCCCCCTGGATTCTTACGCACGGGCAAAAGTGCTGGGCAGTTCGACGCTGTATGAAGCGTCCCACCTGCCTTGCGCGGTCGACAGCGCGATCCGCCCGATCTGGGACGGTGCCTTTATCTCCGCTCCCGCTTACCCTCTGGAATGCTCGCCCGGCGACAACCTCGCCCTGCACCTGGCGATGGAACGTGTGCCCCGTGGCAGCGTGCTGGTCGTAGGCACGGGCAGCTTCATCGCCGGTTATTGGGGCGAAGTGCTGACCGTGGCGGCCGAAGCGGCTGGCGTGGTCGGGCTGGTGATCGATGGTGGCGTACGCGATATTGCGGCCCTGAAGAAACGCCAGTTCCCGGTGTTCGCCCGCGGCATCTCGCTGAAAGGCACAGTCAAAGCCAGTGCGCCTTCGGTGGGGCAGCCGTTCAATTTCAATGGTGCTTTCGTGACACAGGGCGACTGGGTGGTGGCCGACGATGATGGTGTGATCATCATTCCCAAGGCGGATGCCGCACGCACCTTGGCAGAAGGTGAAGCGCGGGCGGACAAGGAAGCGCAGATGATGCAGGCGTTGACCGAGGGCCGCTCGACCCTGGAACTGATGAACCTGACTGAGTGGAGAACTCGCGCATGAGCGCCGATATCCAACGTCTGAATCAGCGTCTTGCCAATGCGCAGCCGTCCGCGACTTACCGAATCATGGATCGGGTGGCAGAGCGCCGGGCGCAAGGCGCGAAAATTATTTCGCTGTGTGCCGGCGAGCCGGATTTCGATACGCCCAAGCATGTGCGTGAAGCGGCCATTCATGCCATTGAACACGGCCACACCCGCTACACCCAGGTCGCCGGTGTACGTTCACTGCGAGAAGCAGTGGCCGCCAAGTTCCGTCGTGAGAACGGTCTGGACGTAGCCTGGCAAGACACCCTTGTCTGCAACGGTGGCAAACAGGTGATCTACAACGCCTTGGCCGCGACCCTCAATGAGGGTGACGAAGTTATCGTGCCGGCGCCGTACTGGGTCAGTTACCCGGAGATGGTTCAATTGTGTGGCGGTGAAGCCCGAATCGTTACTTGCGACGCCGACACTGGCTTCAAGCTGACGCCCTCGGCGCTGGCCGCCGCGATCACACCGCAGACCCGCTGGTTGATCCTCAATTCGCCGTCCAACCCGACCGGCGCGGTGTATAGCCGGGAAGAACTGCACGCCTTGGCTGAGGTGTTGTTGGCTCACCCTCACGTGCTGATTCTGGCCGATGACATCTACGAGCATCTGATTTTTGATGATCAAGCGTTCTACACCCTGGCCCAGGTTGAACCACGACTGGCACCTCGCACCCTGACCATGAACGGTGTGTCCAAGGCCTATGCTATGACCGGCTGGCGAATCGGTTTCGCCACAGGGCCGCGCTGGTTGCTGGAAGCCATGGAAAAACTGCAAGGTCAGCAAACCTCTGGCGCCAGCTCTGTGTCGCAACAGGCTGCGCTCGCGGCACTGGAAGGTCCCAAGGATTTCATCCGTGAAAGCCGGGTGGCATTCCAGAGTCGTCGCGATTTGATGGTGGCGCTGCTGAACGACACCCCAGGCCTTGAATGCGTCAGTCCAGCCGGGGCGTTCTACGCGTTCGCGTCCTGTGCCGGATTGATCGGGCGTACCTCAGCGGGTGGCCGGGTACTGCACACCGACGAAGATGTCGCGCATGCACTGCTCGACGAAGCGGATGTGGCCGTAGTGCATGGTAGCGCTTTTGGTCTTGGCCCTTACATTCGCATCGCCTACGCCCTGGATGAGGCTTCATTGCGCCGGGCCTGCGAGGCGATCCGTACCTTCTGCACCTCACTACGTTAATCATTTCCCTTCCCATAATGCGTGGCTATCGCCGTTGCCCGGCAGGCCACGCATTCACCCCACCTGCTATACAAAATGGGCATATCTCAAAGACAAAAACGGTAGTCGCAGTCCGCTCCCAGCACTCCCAGAATGGGTGAAAACACAAAAGCAGCACTGCTTGGGAGATTGGCATGTCAACAGAAGCTGAACACACCGTGGGACAGGATTGGCAAGAGGACGTGTTCCGCGTGCTCAAGGCCCACGACGTCAAACACGTGGTCTTCGTACCGGATGCAGGTCACTCGGCGGCCATCCGCATGTCGTATGCCGACCCGGATATCAAGGCTGTCGTCCTCACCACCGAAGAAGAAGGCATCGGCTACCTCGCCGGCGCCTGGCTGGGCGGTGAGCGCGGTGCACTCTTGATGCAGTCCAGCGGCGTCGGTAACTGCATCAACACCCTGGCACTTCAAGTCTGTGCCGGCTTCCCGCTGTTGATGGTGGTCACCATGCGCGGCGACTGGGCCGAATTCAACGCGTGGCAGAACCCGATGGGCCAGGCCACAGAAGCCTCCCTGAATCTGATGAAAGTGATGACCTGGCGCGCGGACGTCCCGGAAGACGTTGCCCCGCTGCTGCACGGTGCCGCGACCATGGCCTTCAACGGTGATTCGTCCACTGCCCTGCTGCTCGGTCAGCGCCTGATTGGAGAAAAGAAATGGGTCAAGTAAGCGCAAACCACACTCTGTGCCGCCGCGAAGTGGTCAAGGCCTTGCTGGCCGACCGCAAAGACGTGCTGGTCGTGACGGGTCTCGGTTCGGCGTCCTACGACGTCATGGCTGCCGGTGACAATGATCTGAATTATTACCTGTGGGCTGCCATGGGCAGCGCGATCACTGTGGGTCTGGGCCTGGCAAATGCGCAGCCAGACAAATCGGTGGTGGTAGTCACCGGTGACGGCGAGTTGCTCATGGGCTTCGGTGCACTGGCCACGGTAGCACTGCAAAAGCCCGCCAACCTGACCATCGCGGTGCTGGATAACGGTCACTTTGGTGAAACCGGCATGCAAGTCAGCCACGCCGGTTTTGGTATTTCCCTGGACCAGGTGGCGAAGACTTGCGGCTTCAGTTGGACCGATGAAATCCGCGACATGGAAGGCGTACATGACCTGCGCGAGCGCTTTGCGAGCCGCGACGGCGTCAAGCTCGCGACGATAAAGATCAAAGCGGAAAACCCGCCACGGGTGCTGCCACCGCGCGATGGTCATTACGTCAAGAATCGCTTCCGTGCCGCCTTGGGTTTCAACCCGATCTGATTGCTCTTTGCCCGGACCCGGTCACGCAGGGCAGATGCCGTGCGTGACACGTTGAGGAGAATAATAATGACTGACCGTAACTCTGAAGAGCTCAATGCCATCCGCGAGGGCGTACGTGCTCTGTGCGCTGAATTCGATGCGGCTTACTGGCGCAAAGTCGACGAAGAAAAAGGTTTTCCGGAAACCTTCGTCAAGGCCCTGACCGATGCCGGCTGGCTGGCGGCGATGATTCCTGTCGAGTACGGCGGATCCGGCCTCGGGCTGGCCGAGGCCTCGGTGATCCTTGAAGAAGTGAACCGTTGCGGCGGCAACTCCGGCACCGTCCACGGGCAGATGTACAACATGTTCACCCTGCTACGACACGGCAGCGAGGCGCAGAAAAGCTACTACCTGCCGAAACTGGCCAGCGGTGAATTGCGCCTGCAATCGATGGGCGTCACCGAACCCACTACCGGCACCGACACCACCAAGATCAAGACCACCGCGATCAAGCGCGGCGACAAGTATGTGATCAATGGGCAGAAGGTGTGGATCTCACGAATCCAGCATTCCGACTTGATGATCCTGCTAGCGCGCACCACACCCTTGGCCGAGGTGAAGAAGAAGTCCGAGGGCATGTCGATCTTCCTTGTCGACCTGCGTGAGGCCATCGGCAATGGCATGACAGTGCAACCCATCGCCAACATGGTCAACCACGAGACCAATGAGTTGTTCTTCGACAACCTGGAGATCCCCGCAGACAGTCTGATCGGCGAGGAAGGCAAAGGCTTCCGCTACATCCTCGACGGGTTGAATGCCGAGCGCACCCTCATCGCCGCCGAATGCATCGGTGACGGTCGCTGGTTTATCGAAAAGGCCAGTGCCTATGCTCGCGACCGCGTGGTGTTTGGGCGTCCTATCGGGCAGAACCAGGGCGTGCAATTCCCCATCGCCGAAGCGCACATCGAAATCGAAGCGGCCGACCTGATGCGCTGGCGCGCCTGCGAGGAATACGACAGCGGCCTCAACGCCGGGGCCAGCGCCAACATGGCCAAGTACCTGGCGGCGAAAGCCTCCTGGGAAGCGGCTAATGCCTGCTTGCAGACCCACGGAGGCTTCGGCTTTGCCTGCGAATACGACGTCGAGCGTAAATTCCGTGAAACCCGTCTGTATCAGGTGGCGCCCATCTCCACCAACCTGATCCTGTCGTACGTTGCCGAACACCTACTTGAACTGCCACGCTCCTTTTAAAGGATCAGCGTAAAGCCCAGTGCGTCGGCCCAAGCTGGCGCGGCTGGGGAGCCATGACAAGAGAGATAATAATCATGAGCCAACCCAAAGGCATCCGTCCGCTCGATGGCATTACCGTCGTCAGCCTTGAGCATGCGATTGCAGCGCCCTTCTGCACCCGACAATTGGCCGATCTTGGCGCGCGCGTGATCAAGGTCGAACGCCCAGGCACGGGTGACTTCGCCAGAGGGTACGACCAACGCGTCAACGGTCTCGCCTCGCACTTCGTCTGGACCAATCGTTCGAAAGAAAGCCTGACCCTCGATCTGAAACAAGATTCGGCCACCGAGGTGCTGGACAGCTTGCTGGCCACTGCCGATGTCCTGGTGCAGAACCTGGCGCCGGGTGCCGCAGCACGAATGGGACTTTCATTTGAGGCTTTGCATCAGCGGTTTCCGCGCCTGATCGTTTGTGACATTTCAGGCTACGGCGCAGGCGGCCCGTATGAAAAGAAAAAAGCCTATGACCTGTTGATCCAGAGCGAAGGCGGATTCCTATCGGTCACCGGCGGACCGGGTGAGGAAGAAATGGCCAAGGCCGGTTGCTCGATTGCTGACATCTCGGCCGGCATGTACGCCTACACCGGAATTCTATCTGCCTTGCTGTTGCGTGGACGCACTGGCGAAGGTAGCCACCTCGATGTGTCGATGCTGGAAAGCCTGGTCGAGTGGATGAACTACCCGATGTACTACGCCTACGACGGCGCTACACCTCCCCCTCGCGCCGGCGCCGCGCACGCCACGATCTACCCCTATGGCCCCTTCCCTATCGGTGACGGCACCACAGTCATGCTGGGGTTGCAGAACGAACGAGAGTGGCGGCTGTTTTGCGACAAGGTACTGCTTACTCCTGAACTGGCGAAAGACGAACGCTTCTCTGCCAACTTCAAGCGCGTCGAAAACCGTCAAGCGCTGCGGGCACTCATCGTTGAATCGTTCTCCACACTCAATTTCGATGCCGTGTTTGATCGGTTAGAGCATGCGCAAATTGCGAACGCCCGGGTCAACGACATGCAAGGTGTTTGGGACCATCCGCAACTTCAGGCACGTGACCGATGGCGGGAAGTCGAAACCTCCGCCGGCACCGTCCCGAGCTTGATACCTCCCGGCAGCAACAGCGCGTTCGAGCCACGTATGGATGCCGTACCGGGCCTCGGTCAGCACACCGAACAGGTGCTCAGGGAACTGGGTCTGGGTACAGACCGTATTGAACAAATGCGCGCAGCCGGGGCGATTTAGCCTTCATCTGAAAACAAAAAACCTGCCTGCAACAATCAAAGTTTTTCGAGAGAACACTGCCCAATGAAAATGCTGGTAGCTGTGAAACGAGTGGTCGACTACAACGTCAAGGTTCGCGTTAAGGCGGACAATTCCGGCGTCGACCTCGCCAACGTGAAAATGTCGATGAACCCGTTCTGCGAGATCGCCGTGGAAGAAGCCGTACGCCTGAAAGAAAAGGGTGTTGCGACCGAAATCGTTGTCGTCTCCATCGGCCCGTCCACCGCTCAAGAGCAACTGCGCACCGCGCTGGCTCAGGGTGCCGATCGCGCCATCCTCGTCGAATCCGCCGAAGATCTGACTTCCCTGGCCGTTGCCAAGCTGCTCAAGGCTGTTGTCGACAAGGAACAGCCACAGCTGGTGATCCTTGGCAAACAAGCCATCGACAGCGACAACAACCAGACTGGCCAGATGCTCGCTGCATTGAGCGGCTACGGTCAGGGCACGTTCGCTTCGAAAGTCGAAATCAGCGGCGACAGCGTGGCTGTTACCCGTGAAATCGACGGCGGCGCGCAGACAGTTTCCCTGAAACTGCCGGCCATCGTCACCACCGACCTGCGTTTGAACGAGCCGCGCTACGCGTCGCTGCCCAACATCATGAAAGCCAAGAAGAAGCCTCTCGACGTGCTGACTGCGGACGCTTTGGGCGTTTCCACCGCCTCCACCAACAAAACCCTGAAAGTCGAAGCGCCTGCTGCACGCAGCGCGGGTATCAAGGTCAAGTCGGTGGCTGAACTGGTCGAGAAACTGAAAAACGAAGCGAAGGTGCTTTGAGCTTAGGAGCCTAATCATGACTATCTTGGTAATCGCTGAACACGACAACAAAGTAGTGGCCCCGGCCACGCTGAACACCGTGGCTGCTGCCGTCAAAATCGGCGCTGACATCCACGTTCTAGTTGCAGGCCAGGGCGCTGGCGCCGTGGCTGAAGCCGCTGCGAAAGTGGCTGGCGTGGCTAAAGTGCTGGTTGCCGACAACGCTACCTACGCTCACCAGCTGCCGGAAAACGTTGCTCCTCTGGTCGCTGAACTGGGCAAGGGCTACAGCCACATCCTGGCTGCCGCTACTTCCACCGGCAAAAACATCCTGCCACGCGTTGCCGCGCAGCTGGACGTTGACCAGATCTCCGAGATCATCGCCGTGGTCAGCGCTGACACCTTCCAGCGTCCGATCTACGCCGGTAACGCCATCGCGACCGTACAGTCCAACGCTGCAGTGAAAGTGATCACCGTGCGTGCCACCGGTTTCGACCCGGTTGCCGCTGAAGGTGGTTCGGCTGCCGTTGAATCGGTGGCTGCTGCTCACGACGCCGGTACTTCCAGCTTCGTTGGTGAAGAACTGGCCAAGTCCGATCGTCCGGAACTGACCGCTGCCAAGATCGTCGTTTCCGGCGGCCGCGGCATGCAGAACGGCGATAACTTCAAGCACCTGTACGCCCTGGCCGACAAGCTGGGCGCTGCTGTTGGCGCTTCCCGCGCGGCAGTGGACGCAGGTTTCGTACCCAACGACATGCAGGTCGGTCAGACCGGCAAGATCGTTGCTCCACAGCTGTACATCGCCGTCGGTATTTCCGGCGCGATCCAGCACTTGGCCGGCATGAAAGACTCCAAAGTGATCGTTGCGATCAACAAGGACGAAGAAGCGCCGATCTTCCAGGTGGCCGATTACGGCCTGGTGGCGGATCTTTTTGAAGCGATTCCAGAAATGGCCATCCTGGCCTGATCACTGACCGACTGGAGCAAAGAATATGAGCAGCAGTTCCGATTTTTCCGCCTGGATTGGACGACGTCAGGAAAGCCAGGACCGGATCAGTTTCACTCTGGTCAGACGCATTGCCGCGACATTGGAAGAGTCGGCTCCACAACCCGGTGAGCCACTGCCGCCCCTGTGGCACTGGGCATTTTTCCAGGAGCCGGTGGGTGCCAGCGAACTGGGGCCGGACGGCCATCCAGCGCTTGGGGGATTTTTGCCGCCGGCCCATAACCGCAATCGCATGTGGGCGGGAAGCCGAATTGAGTTTTTCCAGCCATTAAAAGTGGATGCTGAAGTGACCTGTGTATCGACCATCCTCAACGTCGAGGAGAAGCACGGTCGCACGGGTTCCTTATTGTTCGTCACAGTACGCCATGAGTTTTTCCAGGACGGCAAACGCGCCCTTCAAGACGATCAGGACATTGTTTACCGTGAACCTTCCCCGCCCAAACTGAACGGTACCGAAAAGCTACCTGAAGGCCAATGGCAGGAACGGATAGAGCCCACTCCAACCCTGCTGTTTCGCTATTCCGCAGTGACCTTCAATGGTCATCGTATTCACTATGACTGGCCGTATGTGACAGAGACCGAAGGTTATCCGGGGCTGGTGGTACATGGTCCATTGATCGCCACGTTGAATTTGCGTGCCTTTACCAAAGCGCATCCAACTGCGCGCCTGGAGCGTTTCGCATTCCGCGGAGTACGACCTCTGATTTCGCCTAAGCCTTTCCAGGTGGGCGGACGTCTAATCGAAAACGGCAAGGCACAGGTCTGGGCTGGCAATCAGGACGGCACAGCACAGATCGGAGAGATCGAGTTCAGCAATGGAGCAACGCCATGAGCAAATCAATTGTTCGCTCCGCCCTGTTCGTGCCGGCTACTCGACCAGAGCGCATCTCAAAAGCTATTGCCACCGGGGCGGATCGAGTCATCGTTGACTTGGAAGATGCCGTGCAAGAAAACCTCAAGGAGCAGGCGAGGGATAATCTCGACGCGTTCCTGAGCGAAGCCCCGGATGCACGGATTCTGGTCCGAGTGAATGCCCCGGATCACTGGGCGCATGTTGCGGATCTGGATCTTTGCCGACGCCACGCCGGCGTTATCGGAATTCTGCTACCCAAAGCAGAAAGCGCGAAACAGGTCACCACAGCTGCCGGTACCGAAAAACCGATTTGGCCAATCATCGAGAGCGCGAAGGGCTTGTCAGCACTCAACGAAATTGCCGGCACTCAAGGCGTTGAGCGGTTGTCGTTCGGTAGTCTGGATCTGGGTCTGGACCTGAACCTGACTACTGGCAGCCATGCCGCCGAAGAAATCCTTAGCCATGCGCGCTACGCCGTTTTGCTCGCCACCCGGGTTGCAGTGCTCGCTCCAGCGTTGGATGGAGTATTTCCGTCGATCCAGGACACCGCTGGGCTACTACGCGCGGTTCATTTTGCACGCGACATGGGCTTTGGTGGCGCGCTTTGTATCCATCCAACCCAAGTCGCGATCATTCATCAGGCGCTAAAACCAAGCCAGGAAGAATTGCACTGGGCGCAACGCATTATCGAAGCCGCTCGTTCAGGTGAAGGCGTTTTCGTGCTGGATGGGCAAATGGTCGATGCGCCGGTCATTGGTCGCGCGCAATCCATTTTGGCTCGCGCGACCTGATTCAACACCGGCGCCGTTGCTTAGAAGCTATGAATCCATTCCCATCCTACAGGACGGTGTCATGACTAACGTTTCCAGCCTTACCCATGCCATTTCAATCAATCCCGCCAATGGTGAGCAGATCGGCCACTACCCCTTCGAATCCGCATCGGAACTGGAGGCATCACTGTCACGTGCTAACAAGGGGTTTTCCACCTGGCGTAGCCAACCCGTCGAAATGCGTTCGCAAGCACTGATCGCTTTGGCAAGGGCATTGCGCGACAACGCAGAAGCGATGGCGAAGATGATCACTCAAGAGATGGGCAAACCCAACACTCAGGCGCGCGGTGAGATTGAAAAGTGTGCGCAACTCTGTGAGTGGTACGCCGAGCACGGCCCCGCCATGCTAACCGCCGAACCCACTCAGGTTGAGGGCGGAAAGGCACGAATTGAATATCGTCCACTGGGTCCGATTCTCGCCGTGATGCCTTGGAACTTTCCGATCTGGCAGGTGCTGCGTGGCGCCGTCCCGGCGTTGATTGCCGGCAATACCTACGTCCTCAAACATGCGCCGAACGTGATGGGATGCGCCTATCTGCTACTAGACGCGTTCAAGCGCGCCGGCTTTGCTGAAGGTGTGTTCGAAGTCATCAATGTCACGCCCGACGGTGTCTCCACTGCGATAACAGACACTCGCATCGCCGCGGTCACGCTCACTGGCAGCGTCCGAGCGGGCATGGCTATTGGGGCACAGGCGGGTGCAGCTTTGAAAAAATGTGTGTTGGAACTGGGTGGCTCAGATCCCTTCATAGTGCTCAACGACGCCGACCTGGACGAAGCTGTCAAAGCCGCTGTGATTGGCCGCTACCAAAACACCGGACAAGTCTGCGCGGCGGCTAAACGCTTAATTGTCGAACAAGGCGTTGTCGAGGAATTTACCCGCAAGTTTGTCGAATCCACCTCCAAGTTGGTCATCGGCGATCCACTGGCCACAGACACTTACATAGGGCCCATGGCCCGCTTTGATTTGCGCGATGAACTGGATCGTCAGGTCCGAGACACCCTGGAAGAAGGTGCGACCTTGTTGTTGGGAGGCAGAAAGGCCGAAGGCCCTGGCAACTACTACGAGCCTACGGTCTTTGGTGATGTCACCGACCAGATGACCTCATTCAAACAGGAATTGTTTGGGCCCGTGGCATCGATCATCACCGCGCGGGACGCCGCACATGCATTGGAACTGGCTAACGACAGTGAATTTGGGCTCGCCTCGACCATCTACACACGCAATGTCCAACTGGCCCAGAAGCTGGCTGGCGAACTGGAAACCGGAGGCGTGTTCATCAATGGCTATTGCGCAACCGACCCACGCGTCACCTTCGGCGGCGTAAAGAAAAGCGGGTTTGGCCGTGAGCTTTCGCATTTCGGTGTGCGCGAATTCTGTAATGCACAGACCGTCTGGCTGGACCGTCACTAACAACAAGCAAGTCGCCAGGCCCAGCGAAAACGTCCGCTGAGCCAAAGATGGGCGAGTCAGAAAAAGACTCGCCCCACCTTTATGAGGAGCTTTTGATGCGAGTCTTCCCTGCAATGCTGGGCGTTACGCTGACTGCGGCGTTAACCTTCACGCCAGCGATGGCTGCCGAACTTACCGGTACACTTAAAAAAATTAAGAACTCGGGGACCATAACCCTGGGGCACCGAGACTCTTCAATTCCGTTCTCCTACATCGCCGACGCTTCCGGCAAACCAGTTGGCTACTCGCATGACATCCAATTGAAAATTGTCGACGCTATCAAGCAGGAACTTGAGATGCCCGAGCTGAACGTACGGTACAACCTGGTGACGTCACAAACGCGCATCCCGCTTGTGCAAAACGGTACTGTCGATCTGGAGTGCGGTTCTACAACCAATACCGCAGAGAGGGCGCAGCAAGTCGAATTTTCAGTCGGCATCTTCGAAGCCAGCACTCGACTGTTGGTCCGAAAGGATTCGATCTACAAAGACTTTGACCATCTCAATGGCAAGAACGTAGTGACCACTGCTGGCAGCACTGCCGAACGGATGCTCAAGGTCATAAATGCCGAGAAAAAGATGAACATGAACGTCATCTCTGCCAAAGACATTGGAGAGTCTTACCAAATGCTCGAGTCCGGCCGCGCCATTGCGTTTATGCAGGACGACGCATTGCTGGCGGGCGAGATGGCCAAGGCAAAGAAACCGGAAGATTGGGTGGTGACCGGCACCCCGCAATCCAACGAAATCTATGGTTGCACAATGCGTCGGGGTGATCCGGATCTCAAAAAAGTCGTGGATGACTCGATCAAGTCACTTTTCGTCTCGGGCGAAATCAACGCCATCTACGATAAATGGTTTACTCAGCCCATCCCTCCCAAAGGCTTGAATCTCAAATTCCCCATGAGCGCAGAACTCAAAACAATCATCGCCCAACCCAACGACCAACCGGCGCCGGAAAAGGCTCTTTAACGGTCGCCCCCTTCTGCTCAAGCGACCAGGACACAGCGAGGCACTCTCCTCGCGCCATGACCTTTGTATCAGCTGAAAATTCCACCAAGAGCCAGAGCTTTTGTAGGGGTAAAAACGCCTAAAAATAAAAAGGGGTCGCGAGATAAAATCTCGCAACCCCTTGAATTATATGGTCGGGACGGAGTGATTCGAACACTCGACCCCTAGCACCCCATGCAAGCGGACATCTCTACAGGCCGCTAAACACAAGGCTTCGCGCCTGGCGCTCGCTGCAACGATGCCTAACAGTGCGGAACCGTAATTTACGAAGTCACTCGTAAAGTCACTGAGCCTTTATAGGTTCATCCCCGGCGTCCTGCCGACCGAACACAAAACCCAATGTTTTGTTCAGGCCACATGCCCTCTAGATAAATTGGATTGGCTCAACGATGTAACAGTTTTCGCAGTCATCGGTGATGACACTATCGAGGACCAGTGGCGAGGCTACTTGCGGCCGCAACAAGCCAGAACGGATGGACGAGGTATACACCCCGACATTAACCGTGTTGAAGCGCGCCATTGCGTTTACAGACACAGTGTCAATGCAGTAGTTCATGCCCTGGCCAACGCCACAGTTCTCACCGCCGGAGTTAATAATTCGCGTCGAGTCCTGACCCTCCACAACGACGCCCCAAGTGTTCTGATCATCCTCTGTACCAGCCTCAGTGCCCGTACAGTAGCTGTTGAGGATGGTGTTGTACTCTCCGCCATTATCGAGCAGAAGCAGCGTCCTGCCCGCCCAGTCAGAAGATGTGATGTTTTCAATCACGCATTGCTGCGCATAGTGCATGTGCAGAGCTACAGCACAGTCCCCCGTGAACTCCAGGTTTCGGATGTACACATTCTTGATGGGCTCACACAAAGCAACGATGGCGTTTTCCGGATGATCTCGTTTAATGACTCGGTTGATAATCAATGAGTTAGCCAGAACGTAGATAACCTGCCTGACCTCCATTGGCCCATCCAGCGGCATCGGATAGGTATCAAAGTCAGTTGAGGCGTCAGAAATAACGATCCAAGAACCGTTCGTGTAGGGAGAAGTGTCAGCCACAGAGATTTCTGTCGTGTTTACGTAGGCCGGCGCAGTCAAATAACTGCCCGGGCGAACATTACCCTGGTAGTCGATGGCAGCATAACTTGGATCTGTTGGATCCAGCGGATTACGACCGATCCCTGATACATCAATAGTGACCTTATCGATCCCTGGTGCAGGCTCTATGATCTGCCCACTGTACGGCCAGTTGTCATCACGGTTCAGAAGAACTGTTGTCCCAATAGGACATTCAGTTCCATTGATTTGAAGCCAGCGGTAACCGGCCAGCAGAATAGAGCGAATTTGCGGCCCGTTATCAACATTGGGATCTGGGGTAAAAACGTAGGGGGTATCACTGTATATTGACATATAAGCTCTCCTGAATAGTGGCAATTTTGATCGACGCAACTGTATATGCATACAGATAAATTTTCTACAGAGGAGGAAAACTTCATACACAATATTGCCCGGAACCGGCTCGAAACCTTCTAGCGTTTGAAGGTCGAAACTGCCGTGGGCACTGTGCGGAACAAAGACCCGGACTTGATAAGGTCCGCAGTGTAGGAAGCGCCTACTTGTCCCGCTGTACCCTGCAATTGATGTATGCGTCAGTCCCTGGCTTGGCTCCGTAGGACTGGCACATGGCATCGTCAGTTGCGCTCTTTTCCGCTCGGGCTGCTGAGAGATTCTTCAAGCTCTGCTGCCTCACCTCATATCCTTTGGTCCCCGGCAAACAGTCATCCCAGGCGATGATGCCAATTGCACAATCCAATGGATGGTTTGCGCACCCGCCAATGGCTAGCAGAACAGCGGCGCCGAATAGTCCTCTCATAGGTACGGCCCTCCCCGGCCACGGCCGAGTCTGCCACTTTTTCGATGTTAAGCGAAGTTCAGCGCGTGATAGCCCTGACATACGCCTGGCACGCCCGCAGCGCGATCACGGCGTTATCCCCGTCACCGGTGATGGCGAGAATTCTTTGAGCATGCGCTGGGTCAAGTTGGGCTCGACGGGCTGCATGAACCACGCCGACGGCGCTGGAGGCGGCAGGCACGTTGCAGCCACTGGCTGTATCCGCTGCGTCGATAAGGACTGACAGCCGCACATCAGCAGTGGCAAGGCGATCGCGCAGAGCAGCTTGGGTACGTTGGGCATCGGTCAATTCCTTGGTGTGTTGTTGGTCCTGGATGGCGAGCTGTTGCTCGGTGGCCAGGCGCTTATCCTGCTCGGCGCGGGCCTGGGCGGCGGCGACCGTGCTGATCCTGGCCAGGTCGTCCTGATGCAGGCCGGCCTGTTCGGCCAGCTTCTTGCCCATCCGCCAGTTCTGCACCTGCCAGGTCACGCCCGCGGCACTGGCCATAAGCGCCAGGACCATCACCGCCAGGCCGGCCAGCTTCTGCACCGGCGTCATGCCAGTGCCCGCCGTACGCCTTCAGCCAGAACGGTGTCGGGATAGGCATATCCAGCGTTCTCGTGATGAATGATTGCCTTGACGAAGCCAGTCATCATCGCCGGCTGGCTCAGGTCGATCTCGGCACCAGGCCGGGTTCGGGTATTGGCTTCAACAGCGCGAACATACGCAGCGGTGTCGTTCTCTACCGACGGTGCCCACCGGTTGATGATCGACTTCACGGTTTTCAACCCATGCTTTCGCTGGTATGTCAGCAGCAACTTACCCAGGGCGCGAATGCCGTTCTCCGGCGTATCGAATCGGGCAAAGCGTTTTTCGATAGCTGGGTCGGGCTTGAGCTGGCCCTGCCATTGGTTGGCCGGGTTGTAATCGATGTTGCCGGGGTTGTTATTGCGCACCCCTCGGGTTTCGGTGGTCGACATACTTTTCTCCAGGCAATAAAAAACCCGCATCAGCGGGTTAATTCAAGGTGTCTTAATTAACTTGGGGTCCATGTCGCCTCGATGAAACCAATTACATCCAGAGCCGTGCCACTCGTATTTTCCACTTCCACAAGCAGGAATCGCTCTGTAGCCGCAGCTTTGGTTACTGCGACATTGGTGCGTATGGTCGTAGATAGCGCCAGCGTTTGAAGATCTTCGCTGATCGTTCCTCCAGCTGAACCCCCATATCCAAATCGGATGTTGCCTGTGACGGCGCCGAGCTGACCGATTGCGTACAGCTTGTTCAGCGTCGCAGAACGCGTGGTTGTTCCCGGGAACACTGCTACTCTTCGTGTCGACGATGCTGGAATGCTCAACGCGATAGGTATATTGAGACGCTGAGAAGCGTAGCCAGCCCCCTTTCTGTCTGTTGCTTCTGACAGATAAGCGATCTGATTTGCATAGTTGCGTGAAGGGGTCAGAAGATCCCCCAGCGTTGGATGTGCTGGTGATCCGACTGTCGCGTTAAAGCCAATCGCGTCAGCCCCTATTTCGTTGATCTTGCTGAGCAGAATTCCCATATTGTATGAGAACGTTTCTATTGGATATCCCTGAGCGATATCGTTGGTGCTCGCGATCCAAATCACGACATCAGGGTTGAGGGGCGCAACGTCAGTTTCGAATCGGCCCCACAACTGGTCCATTCTGTTTCCACCTACACCTCTTGCGTAGAAAGTCGCGTTGGGAAGGCGTTCCTGAAATCGCTCAGTCATCCCTGGGTTAGCAATCCAGGAATCGCCGAGGGTTACGTATACACCACGATCAAGCGTCCGCAGGTTTGATTTTGGGCGGTTAACTTCGATCTCGGAGACCGCAAACTGCTGACCAGCTGACGGCGCGGTAATTACGATTTGAAATGTCGAGTTAGGACGCTTCCGGAATGCAAGCTTTATGCAGGTAGGTCTCGATCCATACCCGGTGCCAGCAGAAATTGTAGTCGGCACGCCAGCAACGGTTTCTCGTACTGCAGCTGTTACAGCAAGCGTTTGATTTGGGGATCCACTCAGCACTGGGGTAATAGTGACGCGCACAACGTAATTCCCAGCTGGCAAGTCCCAGGCTGGAGTTACCACGCCAGCAAGCGCCGAATTAGCCGTTATACCAAGAGACGGATACGTAGGAGACCCTGGGTTCTCATAAGTCACACTAGCCAGCATGTTTACGACAGTTGTTCCCTGAGTGGTGTACCCATCTGTCGGGCGCCACACCAGCACACGCTCGCTCTTGTGCATCAAGTGACGGATCGTATAGTCAGCGATTGTCTTGAAGCCGTTTAGGTTTGGATGAGACACGTCACTATAGAAGTTAGAGACCAGGGCGCCTGACGCGATCGGCTGCTCAATATCTGTCTGTATAGTCAGCGCGCTGGAGTCTTTCGACTGGACTACGGCCGAGTAATACTCGTTGTTAGAGCCGAGGTATGTAATCAGCTGGCCCACCACAAATGATGCAGTCGAAGCTACCGGGATAATCTTTCCCGAACCTACCGCAGCTGTCGCGGTAGTGGCTGTTGTGCTTCCTGGCTCTCCAGCAACAAAGCCCACGCCTCGAAGCACTCCATAGTGCATGTCAACGACTTGGTTTAGGCTGCTTTGCGTTGTAGACATGTCAACGGTGGCCCGTCCAACGGCCGACCGCAAGGAGTCGATTCCTTGCTGCACCGTGCCGCCGGATGATTCTCCGACCATTGACGCGCCGCCATCGCCTGCAAGAGCCTGGCGCAGAGCGGCATCCCCTACAGCCTGCAGCTTTGGCGCATCCGTAGACCAGGTTCCGGTAAAGGTCAGCGGGATATCAGACGCATTCATTACCCGGTACAGCTCGCCAGAACGCTGAATCAACTGTGTCTGTCGGTCAACAACGACATTTGCGCCGTATACCAGGTAGGTAGACTCATAACCCTGGGCGATCAGGTAATCGGTCACCTGCTTCATGATCCCTTGCCACGACTTCAGCGGGACGCCAAGGCGGCTGAGGCACTCACCAAGCGGACCATTCATCAGCTTATCTAGGATCTGAACGTTATCGATCAAATCTCGCGGGTCAGTAGAACCATTCGGCTCAACAGGATTTCCGGTGTTATAGGCCATGGTTTTCCCCGAGGCGAAAAAAAGCCCGCTCAGTGGCGGGCTTATAAGGTTTGGTGTTTACGCCGCAGCGGGCGGGTAGTTGTCGTCGTCTGCATAGAAAACATCCGAGTACTCAGTAGCGGTTACAGCGCAGGATCCATCCTGATTCGGGGCGATTTCGGTGATCATTGCCGGGTAGCCGACTTGCTCGCTTGGCCCGAACAAGAATCGCGCAGGCTCAATGCTCAGGTCGGTGACGATTTCGAAGTCAATCGCGGCGAGCGGGACCTGGACCTGGTGAAAGCCGGCGTCCTGTGGAGCAAACAGGCTGGTGACCGTACCGTCGTGACGGCGAACTACGGCGCGCGGAGCAACCATCGTCCAGTCCATCTGCTCACTAAGGGTGAGCAAATACATCTCGCCCACTTTCTTAACCCCCATGATCAGCGCGCTGCTGGTGGTATTGGGTATGTCGTCGGCCAGCGTTATGTGGTCGATATCGTCGAACACCAGTGCGTCCATTTCCGTGTCGACGCTATATCCCCAGCGCGAGAACTGGTATTTGCGCAGCTGCCTCATCCCGATGCGCCATGCCCTGGTTCGGTCAGACACACCGTCCAGTTGAATCTTGTCTACCTTAAGCCCAACGCTCCCAGGAAGACGGCATTGCACTGTCTCCTTGCGGTTGGTGTATTGGTCGATGTATTCGACATCTACCCCGTCGAAGTCGTCAGGGCTTGGCGCAGTGAAGCTGGCAGTCAGTTCGCTGGTCATTTCGTGCGGTGTGATCACACCCCGCGGCGGCTGAATGCCTTCACGCTTGACGCTGAGCAAGCCATTACCGCTAGAAAGGTGAGACATGCCAGCAGTGAAAATTCCCTGCAGAACCTCACGAACCGGGTTCGGCTTCTCGTGGGACATGTCATATAGCTCGCTACGCGGCGTCCAATATTCTTGGTCTACTGCGTTGAGAGCATCCATGTCGATTAGCGACTCATCAATTCCGAGCCCTTGGCAGACATGTAGTGCTGCCCCTCTAATGGATCGAGCCGGCGCATTATCGTAGAGCCGAGTTGGAACACAATTGACCTGGCGCTCAGACTGCGCGCTCAGGCGATCGCCAACGCGGATATCCATCGTGATGACGGTGATCCCATCATACGATCCCGGATCTGGAAGGAGTGTGCGCAAACCATACCATTGGATAGCGTCACGAGCTTGGCCGCCTGCTACCGGCTCCACACGCCGCATTTGAAACTCAGGACGAAGCGGATAAGGGAATACCACGCGGTGAGTAAATCCAATTTGGTCTGGTGTCGCTTCGGTGTATACGTGGGTGATATTGGTCCATGCGCCACCGATCGCAGCATCCCTCCAGCGAACCTGAACTGACTTTGACGAGATCTTTATATTTCCGGACTTGCTGTAGTAGCAAAGCCCCTGACTGAAGAAGACGTCGTACTCAGCCTCGGTCGCGAGTTCGTATTCAGGACAACCCATGAATGAGCCGATCCAGTTCCCGGAACCGCCACTGCCAGACATAGAGAAATCAAGGAGCGTGCGTGCTGTAAATCCAGGCCAGGACGAGTCAACAACTCCTGTGTCCGTGATGCGCAGCACCGAAGCTGTCAATCCGCTAACAGATGCAATCTGGTAACGGAAACCTCGGTATCCTAAGGCTAAGCGTTGCTGCCCTGGCGCCAGCCCTGAAAACGGTGATCCGTCATCGTATTCCAAGGTAATGCTGGCAGGCTGTTCAGGCGATCCGCCTGTTGAGGCTGTTCCTACGGTGTACGTCGGCCCCGAGCCAAAAATCGGCACCGGGGCGCTTGTTTGGGATATGGACCCGCCTTTGTAAGGACTTAGTGGCTCTACCAGCCTGACTCGTCCAGAGCTTTCCTGCGCAACCAGTCCGATCCCTGATAGCTGAGATGTGATGCTCGAAATCAATCCGCTCATGCTGGAATAGTTCGAGTTCAGCGAAACCGTGCGAGTAACACCCTGGAAGGTTACCGACCAAACCACCGCGCCGGAACTGAAGTCGTAGGTTGACGGTGAGGCGCTGGCAAGAACTGCGGAGGGGGAGCCGCCTACGCCAGGCACAGGCGCGACGTACGGCAAGTAGCTGGCGATTTTTAGGTCGATATCGGTATCAGTTCGAAGCGTAACTTTCATGCCAATAAATGGCCCAAGGTCGGCGATACCTCCGGCGATCCGGCTGTAGCTGCCCGCAGACGATACGGTGAAGGTATCCGGCGCTATGAGCTTTACGATCGTTCCCGAGCCCCAACTATCCGGAAACTGAGGACTGTTTCCAAGAAGCGAGACAGTATTTCCGCTAATGAGCATCGAATCACCCAAGGCGACAGACTCCGACGGCGCAGTGCTTGAGAGGTCAAGACCTGCAGTACCAGCGTTGGTGCCACCAACCTCTGTTGCTGGATACCAATTCCGCGCTCGCGAATCGCCGAGCAGTGATGCGCCAGGTTCGTAAATCGTGTAATTGACGTCAGAACCAAAGGCAGCCACTGGCGTATCTCCGATTTTTATGCTGCTCGGAGGTATTTCATGGCGCCCTCTACCAACGGATAGCGCCAAGGTTGTGATCATCATTCGCTTGTTGACGAATCTCGATACCGGAGGAACGAGAAGGTCTGGATAAACCTTCGCCCGCCCTAAAATCTCACGGATTGGGGAGTTAAGCTTTGCATGGTTCCCAGTTGCCGTTGACGCATCGAGATCGTCACCCTGTTGTTGCTTTGCTGCCTTGGCAGCCTTTGGCATTGTTAGAATCATCACGATCGAGATAGCGGCCAAGGCCACCGCAGCCCATGCCGCCGCTACTGCGCCAACAGCGCGAGCCTCTGGATAAATCTTCACGTCTGTATCGCCGTCAACGATGGTTGATGACCACTCAGAAACAGGAACCAGAACACCACCTACCTCAATACAGATAGGATGAACCGCGTCAATTTCGAAACCCTTCGCGTTCTCCGACAGCCACCCAGCTAGTGTTGTCTGGTCTTTGACTTGGTGCCTCTCCAACGGCAAACAGTCGCCCTCTTTAACGCCAATTCGGGATGGGTAAATCTCGATCACTTGTAGTACTCCACACGCACAAAGCGGCGCTTGAGCCTGTGCAACGGCAGGCAGATGACGTTCTGTTTCTCGGTGATTTCGAATGCCTCAAGGGATGCGCCGCACCTGACCACAACACCTACGTGGCGCATCTCACTTCCCTGGTACAGAGCAATCAAGGCGCCCTCTTCTGGCTCGCACGGGGTGAGCGTGGGAAACCACTTGCCGGCAACCTCGACCATGGATCCGTCACCGGCCCGGATGTCAGCCCATTCAGGCCAGTCCGGCAGACCAAGGTCGCGCCTGACCTCTAGAACCAGCCCGTAACAGTCAACGAGCGGCCACACTCTCCCGCCCTCGTGGTACTGGCCAGCGAGGTATTTGCTGTGATCAATCATTATTGGTACCGCATGCCTGGGGCAAAATCGCCGGTGTAGTTGAAGCGAAGCCAGAGGGTTTCGAGCAGGTTGAAGTAGCCGGCTACGATCTGAGCCTCGGTTGCCGTCACGGAACCGCTTTTGACCTTGTACCGCAGGATTTTTGACGGATAAGCCAGGTCAGTGCTGATGTACTCTCTGTACACCAGATTGATCTCGCGTCGATCCTTCAGCGCAGCACGCAGGAACCCAGAGACGCTGCCGTCAATGTTGCACAGCGCAAACTTCAGGTCTTGTTTTCCATCGCTTCCGCGCTTTGGCAGAGCAATCGATATGCCGCAGGCGAGAAACGTTGCCAGTCCGCCAGTCTCAAGACCAACTTCCAAATCCTCGAACCCATCCGTGAGGAAGTGGCGGGCCACGCCGTCCGTGATCTCAAGCGTTCCATGGAGAATCTCGGTGCCGCCGCTTGAGTAGAGTCGATTGAGTACAAAACTCGTCATGATTGCCAGTCCCTACTGATCGCCATTACGTTGGGTACAGCGGCACGAACCCAAGCGTCTGGCCAGCCGGCCCGTAGACCGGGAACTTTGACGACTGGCTGCCGCCAGCGGCCCCAGCAACCGCGCCGGGCAGGGCAGGGCTATACCGCCACCAAGTGAACCCAATACATTTATCGTTGCACCGGCATCCTTCCCGACATAACCCGACCCAGGGCTGAGTGGGACAACCGAGTTATAAAAGATAGAACTGGTGTCGTAGGCGTACATGCAATACGCGACCGGCGAGTTACAGACGGTGCCCGTAGCCACGATCCGTGCGGTTCCTGTGGATGCAATAGAATGGAGGGCTCCAAGGATGTCCCCGCCAGTGATGGTTACCGTAGAGTCCCCACCAAACTGCACCCCAGTGCCAGTTGTTCCAGCAATTGAAGGATTCAGGATGTTAATCCGCTTGCCAGTCCCCACCACTCCCTGTTCGTTTCCACCCCTGACTTGGGGATAGAGGGTAAAACCATCAATACGCCCGGTGCTTGTCTCCCGAAAATTAACTGCCGGCCCTATGCCATAAGCCACTGCGGTGAGAGTAACCCGTGCCCAGCAGTCAATAAGATTTCCGGCGGCGGCGGTGAGCACCTGAACGCCCCCCGTGACCGCGCTGCGCCAATTCTCTCCGCGCACGTCCATGTAGCAGCCGTAAGTGTCAAAACTCACGGCGTTTGAGATTGCCCCAGGAGCGCTACAGTTTTTAGTGACCAGATTTGTAAACCCGCTGTAACTGCACGACTCAACAACACCGCCGGTGTCAAAGCAGTTTTCGGCGTAATCATTTGTGTTGGTCGAGTAGGAACTGGAACAGAAGAAACCATCTGCCGGGCGATCTGAGGTTCCGCCATTGAAGGCCTTGCAACGCTCAGTGTTCACGCGGATGCCGGAACCGGATGTGGCAATGCACACCCCTGGGATTTGGCTCGGCGCCACAGGGGATCCGATTACGTTGCGCCCGATACAATCGATAAGATCGCAGTCGGTGCCCGAAGAAATTTCGATAGCCATCGTTCGTGTGGTAAGGACGCCGAGGCGGTTAAACGAGTTTGCATCCACCTCAAGGCCGGTGATTTTAAGACCTACCGGGCTTACCGAGCGAAACGTCACCTCATGGGAAGTGTTTGCCTGGGAAATGATCGAAAACTGCCCTGGCACACCATTGATCGCGCGACCTGCGGGCGATGGAAAGGTAACACCCCGTGACACCAAAAACTTACCAATACCTGCCAAGTTGAGTTGGGACGCGTGGAAACGGTCAATGGCGTCCGCGTCGTTGGTTACCCCGTCCCCCATTGCTCCGGCGGCCTGGTAGGTGGCCCAGCCGGTGTGCTTCATGCGGTACAGCAAACCTGCGTTGGTTCGGATAGTGTCGACATCGTTTGCCACCGTGGTGACATCCGCGAAGTCAGCCTCGTACTCGGTGTTGATGATCGGTCCACCAGTGCGATACCGGGAAAGCTTTACCTCGGTAGCGGGCGTGGTCGAGGGCATCGTCTTCAGTACTGCCAGTGTCGAAACCAGGCGCTGGCCACCAGGCAGCAGGCTGATGCCTTTGTCGAGCGCGGTAGATGTCAGCTCATTGCGCAGAACCCCATCACCGGCAACCAGGAACTTCGGCTCATCGATGGCCCAGTTGCTGACCGTTGTGTAGGGCAGCACCAAGGACGGGCCCGGGCGATAGTAGTTTCCGTTCCGGCTGAATACCTGGTTCTGTGCCCCGATCGTGATCGGACCAGACGCATAGTCGCCGAGAAACTGAAAACCTTGGTTGATCAGGAAGTTGGCGAACTGCTTTTCAATTCCCGTCCAACTGAGACGGATCACGCCCAGGCGGTCAACCCAAGCCAAGTTTGGCGAATTGACCGCCACGTCGAAATTTTCGGCGTTGTCCTTGAGGTCTCGCGGGTCAGTTGAGCCGGTCGGCAGCACAGGGTTCAAGGTGGCAAAAGTCGTCATCTCAAACCTCGTCGGCGATCTGTTGGGCGAGCGCTTTCTGATCTTCGCTCAGTTCTTCCGGAGGATTGATTGTGGCCGCGATCAAAACTTCGTCACGGAACACCTCGGAAATTGTCTGCTTCTGCCCACTCACGGTGCCGTCTGCATGAATGCGAACGAGCACTTCGTAAGGGCGAGTGTTTTCAGTAAGTGCCATATCAGCTCACCGTGGTGGTTGTGTTGAGGATTTGCCAAACGCTGCCGTTGCTGCGGCAACGCTTGGAGCCGCCAGTTGCGTTTGTGACGTCGATCTCGAAGCCGGAAAAGGCGCTGGCAGCCGGCAGGCTGGCCAGAAGGTATTGGCCCACCAAGACAGGCCCTTGAACGGACAGCGAGGTGGTGAAGGTTGGCGCGTTGAGAAACGCGAACTCACTCCATGCCAGCGGAGTTCCGGCACTCTTAACGCGCACGAATGTTCGATTACTGGTCAGCTGAGTCCAGTACTGCGCCGCGTACTGCCCGTTCGGGTGCTGATTATGGATCCCGTAACCCTGCCCTGCCGCTGTTCCAGCCCCAATAGGGACGTTTATAGTGGCAGCGGTGCTGTTAAAAAACTCGGTAAATGCCAGGCTGTTCAGGTTGCCGGCTTCAGCAATGCTGACTCCCCCGACACCGAAATCACCCACCCCAAGTGCGCTGAGGTTAGTTCGGGCGCCGGCTGCGGTACTGGCACCAGTGCCTCCTAACGCTACGCTGACAGATGACAGGGTTGCCAAGGAGCCGAGGCCAAGATTCGATCTGGCTCCTGAAGCAGTGCTTGACCCGGTACCGCCGTATGCAATCTCAAGCGATACCGTAAGCCCGGCAATCCGGGTGATGTCGCTATTGACACCACTCTTGGCCAATCCAGCCCGAAGCTGTGCAGCTGTTGCCCTTTTTGAGGCCCCGCCCTGCACCACCGGAACAAGCTCGGCCCCAGCGATATCGGTCGCAATAGGAAGAGCAGATATTGTCTTGCTCATACAAGAATTTCCTCGCCGGATTCCGTGATTATGTTTTCGCCGGCTTCTGTTAGAAGCGGATCCCCAGACTCAACGAATCTTGGCCAATCGATGTTCATGGCAATGTCGAAGATGTTCATGCCGAGGATGTATTCCGGCGCGTAGATCGCCCAGCCACCGGTGAGGATCGGGCGCTCCCACAACTCAAGCTGAGCCCGGTAGCGCCACAAGCTGACGCCGTCGAGGGTGGGGCCCTCGTAGATGTCCACGAAGTGCGCCTTGTATGGCTGGAGCCCTTGCGGGGTTTTCAGGTCGAACTCAAACCACTGGCTGCCGGAGATCAAAACCTCTTCGAACCATGATTCAAACAGCTGAGCCTCCACGTCATTGAACAGCCAGTTGACTGTTGTGACGGTTGGGGTGGACGAATACTTTCGGCGATACCTGGTGCGGCCCGTTTGCATCTCCGTGCCCATCATCGGGCTGACGGGCTTGAACCCGTAACCCTCTCGGAGTGCGCACGGCAATTCCTTCGGAAACTGAATCATCGTGCCGCTCTCCCTATCCCAAGCATTTGCTGAATCGCTTTGGCGCGAGGGCCATTACTGTTGATATCGGAAACGAAAACGTCTGTTTCTTGGCGCCCTCCGACTTGCCTGGTCTGTGTTCTCCCGGCCCGGGAAGCGTCTTCGATGACGTTTACGGTCTGGGAGCCGGGCGAATCGTTACTTGCACGCATCCTGTCCAGGGTCGAATCAAGCTTTGCGCTGGTCTCGGCAGTGGTGACCCGCTCACCTTTCTTAAGCAACCAGGTACCTGTCTCCGGAACAGAGTCGATACCGTCGTGCGCCATGCCGGCCAGTGCCGCTGACGCCACGCCGGCTACCATTGGCGCCGTTGCGGCGGCAGCAGTAGCTGCGGCTGCAGGTGCCAGGACCGGTCCGACGATAGGGATTGCAGCTGTGGATGCATATGCAGCTAGGGCGGCCTGGGTGGAAGTCGCTTGGGCGTTCGCGATCAGCGTCGGCGCCGCACTGGCCTGAGTCGTTTTACCAACGATCAATTGGACGGCTTGATACACCAGCCACTGAGCCGCCATATCGGCCAGCGCCTTGATGGTGGATTTCGCAAAGTCCGTAACCAGGTTGCCCAGCGCATCGCCCGCCGTCTCGGCACCAGTCGCCACATCAGTGAAGAACTGGCTGAGACCGCTTGTTGCATCGCCCAGCAAAGTGGCAGTCGCTTCGGCCGCCTGCGACGTGTAGTCCTGCGCTGCATCAACGTAGTTCTGCCAGGCATCACTGACACCCGTCAGCCAGTTGGATTGAGCCGCATCCTGCTGGTTGTAATAGTCCTGCTGGATGACCATCCGCTCAGCAAGGGCCTCCTCGAGAAGAGCGGTCTCCTTGTCGTATCGGCTTTTGGCGTCTGGGTCGCCGAGTACTTCGGCTTCCTTGTACTGCTTGAACATCTCCGCGCGCTGCTTGGCATAATCCTGCTGGATTGCCAGGTCTTCTTTCAGGCGGCCCCGCAGCTTTTCCCCGGAACCAGCGCCCGCCAGTTCCATCTCAAAGCCCTGGCGAACAATGGTGTTGCTGTCTTTTAGGTTGGCCTGCAGCGTGGCCAGCTTCAGGTCTTCCTCGTTCTGCTTCTTCAGCTTGACCTTCGAGTCGAGCTCAGCAGCCAAATCCTGAAGAACCTTTTGGCGCTCTGCACTAACCCCTTTGAGCTTTCCGGTTTCAAGCTCGAAGGCGAGCTTTGCTACTTCACTGGCCTTCCCCTGCTTGCCGGTTGTCTCATCGATAAGGGTGATCTGGCGACGGTAGTTTTCCTCTGCGTCAACGCCGCGCTTAGTAAGAGCCTCAGCAGCCGATTTTGCGGAAGCCTTGGCTGAATCATCCGCTTTCTTTGTTGCCTCGGCAGCTTTGATCGCCGCGTCTGCACGCCTCTGAGAGGCGACGAGCAAGTCGCCCTCTCCGGCCTTTAGTCCCTCTACGAGACCTGCCTTGATACGAGCCTGCAACTTGTCCGCTTCGGTTGTTTTCCCGGCGAGCAATATCTGCTCGTCGATCTTTTTGGCCATCTCCGTATAGACCTTAGAGGTCTCGGATATGCTTGCGCTGACATTCCCGGCATTAGCGCGCGCGTTTAGCTGCTCGATACTTGTCGACAGTTCGCGAACTCTTTCATTTGCTTTTTCAGCGGCGCCCTCGGCCCTTGCTAGCTCATCGGCCAGGGGGCTTTTAGGGTTTTTCAACAATTGTTGATTTAGGGCAAAGACCTTAACTTCAGCTTCAATCGCTGAATACTTTGCCGCTACAAGCTGCTTGTTGTAATCGATCAGCGCGGCCTTTGCTTGCTTGGGACCAAGAGCATCAAATGCACCGCCCAGCGCGTTGATCCTTCCCTCAAGCGCCTCAGACTCTCGCTCGGCATCCGTAGCACGGGTGGCAAAGTAAGCGAGTGCGCCGCCTGCGAGAAGTACCGCCCCAACTGGGCCACCAAGCAGCGCCATTGCCGCAGAAGCGGCGCGTGCGGCAACCCCGACGGTTACTAGTCCGGCCGCCGCTGCAGTCGAAACTCCAGCCATTCTTGCAAGGGCCAACTGGTAGCGAACAGATTCTACCTGTGCAGCCGCGAACGAAAACGCCGAAGCAGCGGCTGCACTGGCTAACCTAGCAGAAAGCACCAATGCCAGAACGCCTGCGGCCTTTGCGAGACTATCGACAGCGACCTTTGCACCTGGTTCGGACAGGGCGGCATTAAGAGCGTTAACTGCATTTTTAGAACTGTCAAGACTACCCTCACCCGTAAGCAGACCCGAGATGGTGTTCTGCAGAGCATCGAGTGACCCTCCAAAGGTATCCCTTGCTGCCGCAGCAGCACCGCCGTAGGACTCCTCAAGAGAATTTAGGATTATCTGCTGGGCCCCAGCAACATCGCCCGTAGATTCAAGAGATGCAGCTAATTGCTTCTGTTCCTCCGTAAACCGAAAACCCTGCTTGCTTAGTGCGGTAAGACCCTGCGACGGGACGTCGAGTGCACGGCCAATAGTTTCAGCTGCATCTTTAACTGTGGTTCCAGTACGAGCCGCCATATCAGACGCTGATTGAAGCGCCCGGTTGAATTGGTTTCCGACGATACCAGTAAAAGCCAGAAGAGTTGTTTGTGCCTGACTTATGTCACCGCCAGAAAATGTTGTCGCCCTTTGCATGGCATCAGCCATAGCATTCAATTGATCACGGTTAAATCCGGCCGACTCCCCAGTAGAGCGAAGAACCGCACCTAGTTGAGCTTGTTCTCGTTCGGCCCCTTTTGTCTCGGAGATAAACCTCCCAAAGATTGTGGCTACCGAAAAACCAGCCACCACACCTGCAGCTACCTCACCAAGGGCGCTCCAAGCGAAAGAGGCCTCACGTGCCGAGTCAGCGATATCTTTAGATGATCTTTTTGCTGCTCTTCCGGCCTGATCCATTGGGCCGGTAAAGCCGCCAATCTTGGCAATCAGGTCAAGAGTTAGAGTGCCAAGTGATCCTGCCATACTTTCCTCCGGCCAAAAAAAAGACCCACCAGATGGCGGGCCTTGTATTAACTGAAAAGTTAACAGCTAAATACATTCAAAAATTAAAAACAGCTACTGCTCGGCTCTCCTTGGAACTTAGAGCAACTCCATAAAATTCTATTTAGCCCAGTATTTTTGTTTTTATTGTAAGTCGCGATCTCTGCATCAACCTCGCTATCATTTAGAGGGAAGCCCTTTGGAGCAGCCGTCCCAGCCAGATAAAAGTGAGCAATGCAAACAGGCTTATCGGCGCAAAATCTCTCTGCAGTGTTGAGGATATATTTTTTATCTGATGCCCAAGGATTAGATATCGTAAAAAAGAAATTAACCCCCTGACTACCAGTGAGTTTCAAATCAGTCTTTTCAGCGTGCGCACTCATCGCTCCAAGACACAAAACAGCTGCCGCAAAAATACTAAAAATTCTCAAAATGCATCTTCCTCTTCCATGTTTAAGTGTGAAAAAACTCACGCCCTATTAAGCCAAAAAGAGGAAGACTATCATTGCCTATCATTCACGCCCAACCCAAGACCGCCTCCTCAAGCGACTCGACACGCGGATCCATGTGCGGGGCGAAGTCCTGCTGGTAAAGCCGTGGGGCATCCTTGCCGGTCTTCGAGTTGGCGTAGAACGCCTGGATCTGCGCCAGAGCCATCTCGACACGCATGCCCTGGTGCAGCGATCCACGCTTGGTGCGAAACTTCATCCAGACCACAAACTCGGAGTAGGTCATGCGCTCCTGCGCTTCGGCGATGGTGCGGCCGCCGATTCCATTCATGACCAGTTCGCACCACAGCTCGTCGCTTGGATCTAGGGCTTCGTCTTTCCCACGTTCTGCACCTCGCCAATGGCGATCAACAGAAGGTTGGTCAGATCAGGGTCGAGAGCGCCCTTCTCTGGGTCGGCCTCGCCGGTGATATCGGCGACGGTAAACACTGCCTTGCCCTCCGCATCGCAGATGCTTGAGGCAATCCGACATGCCAGCGGATCGGCGCCGCGGTGAGCAGCGATGTCGCCGATTGCCGTCTGGTAAGACAGCGGCCGGACAAAGCAGGTGAACTTAGACTTGCCCCAGACGATTTCCTTTTCGACGGGGCGAGCAGTGAAAGCCTTCGACTTCTTCAGGTTTGCGACGCTGAGTTCCATTATGCGGAGACCTTACGAATCCAGGCGGAACCGCCCGAGCGCTGGATCGACACTGTCGAAGCAACCACGGCGTTCTGCGCAAAGGTGAATGGGAAGTCGGCCACGTAGCCCTGGAAAGCGAACCAGGTACGAGTGGGCGGCAGATCGAAGTCATCGCCGGCGGCCAGTGAAACCGTTGCCGCTGCGCCAGAGCCGGCGCCACCGGTAAAGGAAACAGTTGGTGGCGACGTGTAACCAGTGCCCTTGTTGGTGATTGTCACACCAGTGACCACACCGCCGGCCACCGTAGCCGTGCCAGCTGCGCCAGAACCACCGCCACCGGTAAAGACAACAGTCGGAGCAGTTGTGTAGCCGGTGCCGCCAGCAGTGACCGTAGCCACGCCCAGGCTTCCGCCTGCTGCAATGGTCGGCACGATGTCTTTCCCGTCAGACCAGCCTACAACCCACTTGATAGTGGTATCGCCGTTGGCTTCCGAGAGCTGATGCAGGCGAATGTGGCTCGCGTTGTTCGGGTCAGCGTTCAGGCCAAGCGAGGCCTGGCCGGGAGTGCGCAAGCCTTTTTTGTAGCTGCGCTCATCGGCGCTGAGGCAGGTGTCCTCAATCTGCTCCGCCGGCGAGCCGCCCGGGTCGAAGCTGGTGGCGCACTCAACTTCCATGACGGTCATAGGCCCGGTGCCGGAAAGCGGCGGGACCAGTGCGTAGATCTGGGTTCCTTGGGAAAGGATCGACATGGCGTTCTCCAAATGTCGGGCATAAAAAAACCCGCACTCGGCGGGGTTGGTTTGGGTTGCAGCGTTATCGAGGAACGATCCAGCTCACATCGAAGCTGTACCGGTAATTCTTTGTGGACGGGTCGCGGCTTTCGCCACCCCAGCGGATGATGTAAGCCTTCAGCTCAATAGCGTCCCTGATGGCCTTGGCAACGGCCCTGGCGTCCTTCCCCGCCGTGGCGTACACATCGACCTGCAACGTGTAGCCGTCGGTGTCTGGGCGCCCAGCCAGATAGTTCTCGGGGTCACCACCGATAGTCTGCCATACCGCGTAAGGCTTTTGCCCATCCTGTGGTGCGTCGCCGAATGGATAAAGGCGCTGCGGGGCTGAGCCCAGGGCTGCGATTACCCCAGCGTCCAGGGCGCAGACGGCGTTAATGGGTGCGAACATCAGCTACTCCTGGCTTTCTCGGCGCGACGTATTGCCCTGTCGAGGCCTTTCTCGAACTGAGTGGCGAACTCATTGGTGACTTCGCCGATATGATCTTCCAGGGCTGGGCGGGCCACAGGGTCAGCAGCGATATGCTCGGTACCGAACTCAAGCAGACGCCAATGCGGTGTCGGTGCGCTTTTCTCGGTGCTGCCGTTCTTGACCAGAACAGCGCCGTGCAGAACGCCAACACGAAAGCCCAGGTCACCAGTACGACGGAATAGACGGCCGTTCCAACGCAGCACGATGTTGTCGGCAATGGAACGCCCTGTGTCCGGGTCATCCCAGCGCCGGGCACCTTCTTTGAAGTTCCTGACGACAATCTCTGCAGCCCGACGAAGCGCGGTGCGACCGGTCTTGCGCTTGACCTCATCGTTCACCGTGGCGAGTTTCCCCAGCAAGTTGTCGACGCCGATCAAGCTGAACTTGACTTCATCGACCATCGTTCACACCCTTGCTGACTGGCAGCGTCAAATAATCCAGGCCCGAAACGTTGTCTGGCAACGCCCCGGCGATGTTGTAAACCTCGCCGCGGTGAATGATCCGCATCGTGGGCACCAATCCCGGGCGATACCGAACCACAATCTTGGCTGTCACCTCGGACTGAGTCGCCTGCGCCGCCAAGAACTCCCTGGCGCTCAAGGGCTCAACCGACGCCGGGCAACGCTCCCAGACGGTTTCCCATCTCACTGGAAGCTCGGTGTTGTCTTCCGGGTCGCGATCCACCACCGGTTTCTGGATATCGACGCGGTGCCGCAACCGACCGGCGCGCATTACACACCCATCCGGATGCGATAAGGCATCAACAGGGCCTTGCTGGTCAGTGGCAGCTCGGTGGCAATGGTACCCGTCACCACCTCTTCACGGTTCGCGAACAGGTGCCCAAGCTTGAGTAGGCATGCCGCCACGATTCCCTTGTTGATCACTATCCCGAATTCGTCCATGTCGATAGCCTCGAAGGCGTCCGCCAGGGCCTGGCGAGCACGTTCACGCAGCCGGCAACGGTCGTCAGCGTTTTCAGGAGCATCAGCCACAAGCAGCGCGGCGCGGTAAGTGGCGCGCGCCGCCTGGGTCCGCTGAAGAGTGGTGGACTTTGCGAGATCCGCAGCGGCCTGATCGACAAAGAACCGTCGCTGCAGGAACTGCTGAGCAGCTTCCTCGGCGCCGTCCAATTGCGACTGCACCAGGTCCTGGTCCTCAGGCTCCGCGAGCAGATGCTTCATGGCCAGTTCGATATCGATCACACTCATGACTATTCGGCCTTCTTCTTGGTTTGTGATTTCGGCGCCGATTTGTTATCCAGTTCCGGGGCCTTTTTGTTTTCCTGGGTCTCAGCTGCTTTCACTGCGTAATCCTCGACCATCCCGTTGCGGCGAAGCTCGCGGGCGTCTAATTCAGAGGCCTCGATATCAGAACGCGGCGGTGCATATGCCCCGCGCCACTCGAAGCCTTTGATGGTTTTCAGTTTGATATCTGTCATCGGATAAAGAGCCCGGTTGCCCGGGCTCATCCTCGTATCAGGTAGGACCCAGGCTTATGGCGTAGGGTCAGCAAAAGGGCCGTGAACGAACGACTGCGGACGGTACACCGCGAGTGCCAAGCGCTCTTCTGCACGGATGGTCACCATGTTCTTGGTGAAGTTGTCCGCGTCTTCTGTCGAAACTTCGACGTTCGCGTCTTCGCGGTCAAAGACCTGAGCCGCCATATCGAACGCGCCGACCATGAACTCGCCCTGCGGCATTGCGTTGGTGTCGACCACCGGGAGGCGCCACATGCGAGGCTGGCCACCTTCCTGGACGTTTACCCAGATGTAGCTACCGGTAGTGTCCTTCGCCAGCTCCATGTCGGCCCAGTCAATCGGGTTCAGCACAATGGCACTGGCGCGATATTCGGCGATTCGCACCTGCAGAATCGCACGGCGCAGCAAATCGATCTTGGTGTCGCCGTCTTTGCGTAGCGCTTCGTTGAAGGCTGTGGCCTGAGGGATCAGACCCAGAAGATTCTGGCCGGTACCATTGCCCGCCAAGATCTGGTTTTCCTCGACGTACTTCAGCCCGTAGATCGCACGGCCGTCGATGTAGCTTTGCAACAGCGGCACGTCGGCCAAGACTTGCTTCGAAGCACGGAACCAATGCGCGATGGTTTTGACGGTAGTGGTGATCAGTTCGTACGACAGATCCGACTGCGGTTTTGCAGCAGTCTCAGCAACCGGAGCCGCCATATTCTGGAAGCCCGACTCGCGCACATACTCAATGGCGTTCGAGTTTGTACGGCCAGGCATGATCAGATCGCGAATAGTGAACGGTCGATCCGGGCCCTGGATGATGCCTGGTACTCGGGTCGGTTCGATAGCGACACCGACGCCGCCAGTGCCAGTGGTTGCGCTGGTAATGCTCGTAACGGCCTTCAGCCGCATACGCGCCACGCCGCGGCCCTTTTCCGCAAGACCTTTGAAGTCATCACCATCGGTAAATTGTTCGCCGATGGATTTGGTTCCCTCCTCATTGGCGGCGCCTCGGCGGGTGAGTTTTTGCTCAACCTCGTTCAGGCGATCCTGCAGGCCCAGGCCATCTTTGACCAATCCATCCAGAATGGTTTTGGTGTCATCCAGGATTTTGCCGTGGGCCTTGATTTCTTCGCCTGCTTTTTCGGCGAATACCTTGATGTCGTTGTCACGCTTGCTCAGCGCGTCCATGACATCCTTCAGTTCCAGCTGGTCCCCGGCGCGCTCTTTGCGCTGCATTTGACGCTGCTCAGCGCGTGCTTCATTGCTCAAATAGTTCATGAGTGATTCCTTAAAACTGTGGGAGAGACAGGCCTTGGCTCAACTGCGCATGCAGTGCCTTGGCAACTTGGGTTTCAGCCTGGTCGCCCGCGGACTCGCTCCGGAGCAGGTGCTGCAATCCACGGTTGGCAATCACCGCAGATTGAGTTTTCGAGAAGCCTGCCTCGCGCAGGAGCAGCTCAAATTCGGGAAGTGATGGCAGCCCACCGTGGGCCAGCTTCGACTTGATCGTGTCGGTGCGCGCCTCGTCGTTGGCCGGAACCGTCACAATGGAAATTTCCACCAGGTCCAATTTGGTCAGCGTGCGAATCCTGGTCTTCTCGTCGAAGCTCGACTCACGCACGTAGTAACCGATGGAAAGGCCCGTGATTGATCGGGATTGCATGCCGCGCATCGCGATGCGCGCATACGGCGCATCGGCAAGCCAGAGTTCACCATCACCGAAAAGCCCCTTGGTGTCCTCTTTCAAAGTGTCCATGGACCAGGATCCGATTGGCTCGGCGGTGCGGTGCTGCCAGAGCACTGGCAAGGACCTGCCCTTCGCCTTGAGCTCCGAGATAGACTCAAGGAATGCCCCGGGCGCGACCACCTCGTTGTAACTATCAACGACGCCGAACACTGATCCGTAGCCAGAAAAAAGGCCGTCATCGCTGACAGCCTTTACGTCGTAATCAAAAGAGCGGTACTTCACCGCCAGGGACTGGTCTTTGCGTTTCATTCCTGGTTCCCCTTGGGGGTTTCATTGAGCCAGTCCAGCAGCGCGGAACGGGCTTGTTGGGCATCACCCGATCCCTCGCCAAGCTTGTCGATAGGCAGCATGTTGGATTGGACGGTGAGCTTGGCCGCGTTACCACCCATGGGGGCAAGGTTCTCCTTGATCCGGCAATCATCGCGGGTATAGATACCGTTCTGTGTCATGGAGCTATAGAACGCCGCACGAGCAGCGCTATCGGCACGCAATAAGCCTTCAGGGTTGAACTTGGCATAGAAGCGCCTCCGCTCATCAGGGCGAAGTAGGCGGCGGTTGATACTTTGCTCGATTCGCTTCATCCACGGCAGCAGGGTGAAGCTCAGGAAGCCGAGCATCTGCTGCTCCATACCGGTACCCCAACTTGTGCTGTTGGATGTGTGGCCTACCATCCATGGCGGCGTACGGAACCAGCGGCAGATCTCTTCAACATTGAAGGCTCGGGTCTGCAGCATCTGAGCATCCTCGGGCGTCATAGACACCTGCTGATACTTCATGCCAGCCTCAAGCACCATGGTCTTGCCAGTGTTCACGGCACCTGCAAACTTCGCAGCCATATCCTCGCGGATATCCTCCCGTTGCGCTTTATTGAGAATCTGATCGGTCGATAGAACACCGCCGAGCTTCATGCCGTTGGCGAACATTTTGCTGGCGGACTCATCAGCCGCCATCGCAGCACCAAAGACATTCCGCCCCATAGCCAGTGGACTGAGCCCGCACATGGGGTCCGTACCGAACCCTCGGGTATGCATCATCTGCTCATCAAGTAGAGTGTGGGATTTCCCTAGGGTGTCGATAAACCGGTATTCAATCTCGCCCGTGCTTAGGCGCCTTGGCGGCGAAACAGCCTGGGGCAGAATGAACTCGAGAGATGATATCTCCGCCCCAACCCTGTGCGGTTCGTTGAAGCTATTGCCACTGAGCAGGAGGCTCGCCACAACGCACTCCCAAAACTCCACCGGGGTCTGGTCGGCGTTTGGCTGCTGGCTGATGACCCGGTGTACAGGGTGAGATGACGCCACCACAGGCACACCGTTTTTATCTTCGTACAGCGCGATTGGCAGAGTGGCGAGTGTTTCAGCAATTAGCCGAACACAGGCCCAGACGGTCGAAAGCTGCAGCGCCGTTTGCTGGCTTACCGTTTTGCCTGAGGCGGAATCTGTACCGTAGAAACTGTTCCAGAAAGACTTATCACCAAGGCCAATCCGGCGTCCAACCCATCCGGCCAGTGAGGATTTTACAAGGCTGGGCTCTGCCGATTTGATCATGGCCTGCCGCAGTACGGATTTGAGAGGTTTATTCACCAGTCAGCCCCTTGCGGATGAATGCAGCCGCAGCCAAGAAAGAAGCAGCGCAAGCGATCAGTGCCCAGCCGAGGCCGACCAGGACAAATACCCCGGCGACAAACAGGCACAGAGCGGCCACGGCCGCCACGATGAAGAGGATCAGGCCTGTATCCATGGGTTAGTTATCCAACAATGATTGGTTTTGAAAAGAAGTCGCTGATGTTGCCGCTGTTGTCGTTGGCCAAAATCAGCGCCCGGCCGATAGCCATGATCAGCGCTACCGCGCCGTCGATCTTGTTGTCGTCACCCTGCTTAATGGGCCGCACGACATCGTCGTTGCCTGGCATGTTTTTGCCAATCACGTTGGCGATACACCAGGTCATTATCGGATGCCCGTCGTGATGGAACCTGCCGGCCGTGATGGCCGCCTCGAGTTCCTTCATAGGGTCGGACATGTTGGTGTAGTTCTGCGTGATCGTGATCGGGCTGAAGCCTTCGTCGTCGAGATCGTGGCTGAGGCCGGTTGCGCCGTGTGGGTCGATCGGGCACTCGCGGACAGGCGCTTGGTGATTGGCTTCCTTGGTGTCTTCGAAGATTTCGCGGTAATCGATCTCGGCGCCGTCGGTGATTTCCAGATGCTTGGAGTTGATCCATGCCTGGAAACGCTCGGACATGCGCTTGTTGTCGCTGTCGTACGCGGTGTCATAGGGCACCCAGAACTTCGGGGCCACGCTGTAATAGTGCGTCTTGCCATCAATGACTCGCCAAAACAGTCGCGCCCTTGAGTTCATGTCCAACTTTCGCGCCAGGTCGAAGCCTGCAATCCACTCCTGCCCCTCGAACTGCTCGAGCGTGAGCGTAGTGTCTTCACACGATTTCCAGTCCTCCATATTGAAGAAGCCGGACTTGGCACTCACCCAGAGGTTTAGATGCTTCGTTTTGAAGGTGTTGGCAAAGCGAGCCGAGCGAATAGCTCGTGCCTGCTGGCTCTCCAGGTATTCCTGAAACACCGAGACGCCGTGGTTAGGGTTGGCCTTGGCCAACATCTTCGGATCAGTCCAATCGTCGCCCTCATCGAGCGTCCAGATCCAGCCGAACAACTCCTCGTCCGGCACGGTACCGGCCAGCATCTCAACGACCTGGCGGCGCTTGTCGTAGCACGGGCCTTCAATATCAGCGCCGGCGGTGGTGATGATGAACATCAATGGCTGGCGCCGCGCGCCCATGCCGGTGAGCATGGTGTCGTACTGGGCCGACGTTGGGTGCTCGTGGTATTCGTCGACGATCGCGCAGCTTGGCGAAGCGCCGTCGCCCGGGTTTCCAATCAATGGTTCGAACCGGCTGAAGTCGGATGGGATGTTCATGTTCGAGGCGTTCACCTCGATCCCTGCGGCCTGAATCAGCATCGGCGACTTGCTGACCATCAACTTGGCGGGCCGGAAAACCTCCCACGCTTGCTTCTCTGTAGTCGCACCGGCGTATACCTCGGCACCGAATTCGCCATCGGCAACGAACATGCTGATGCCCACGCCACCGGCAACAACTGATTTGCCGTTCTTCCTGGGCACTTCCCAGTAGCTTTCACGGAACCGGCGGTGCCCGCCCTTCTTCTTTACCCAACCGAATGTCACGGCCAGGCCGAAAAGCTGCCAAGGCTCCAGCGTAATCAGCTGACGCTTGAATGCCCACTCGCCCTTGGTGTGCGGGAGCAGCTGCATCAGCTTGAGCTTTTTCTCCGCCTTCGCCGGATCGAACTTGAAACGGAAGCCGCGCTTTCGGCTGGCCGCCAGATCATCGAAGTGGCGCTGCACCGCCTGGTGGATATAACGGCACGCCGGCACCTTACCGCGGAGCAATGACCGGCCCCACGCCGTTGCCTTGTCGACATTGGGGTGGGCAGATTTGGTCATCAGGTTCTCAGCAGGCTGGCAAATTCGTTGGTTTCTTTCTCCTTGTTGCCGCCGATGAGTCGTGTGCGGCTGGCCGGATCCAGGCCCAGCATCGAACCGAATGTCACCATCTGGCGCATTGTTTCGTTCGCGGCGGTAAGTGCGGGGTTCTTCATCGGCCCGCCCGTGGCACCGGTAACGACGATGCCATGCTGCGTGATCGATTCCTGCGCAAGCCTCCAATTGTCGTAGGCGCTACAAAAGGCCTCGACGTTGTGCAGGTCCGTGATCGCCACCACGTTCTCGCGCAGCAGCTCAGGAACAATCATGTTCCACATGGTGGCTGCCCGCGGGCTGAACCACTCGGGCGGGTCGATCTGGGTGATCTTGGAAAACTGCGGCTCGGCTGTATTCAGCGCGCGCTTGCCAGGGTTTCCGGCAAGTGCTTTTTTGGCCGTTGGCTTGGGTTTGCGACCACGGCCGGCGACCGTGGCGGTGCCTCCCATCGCGCAACTCCTGAATTTTTAATTTCGCGGGTGTGAAAAAACGATTGAGGGCGCGGTCTAGAAGCGAAAAGGCCCAGACTTTTGACCCTCCCCCTCCCTTTATGCGCGAATCGTTCTCATTTGTCCGTTTTTCAATGGTTTTCCTGGGTTTTTTTGCTTTTAGCGCCGGGAATTGCCGAAACCACCATCCTCGGAGGCCGTCTTGCTGGAGTGGCACGGACCACACAGGCTCTGCCAGTTATCCCGATCCCAGAATAGGGTCATGTCACCTTTGTGCGGTTTGATGTGGTCAACATCAGTCGCCGCAACCACCTTGCCCGCTTGCTCGCAGCATCTGCACAGCGGATGCTTGGCCAGCCAGCCTGACCTAGCCTGCTGCCACTTGTAGTTGTAGTGGCGCTTGGTGCTGCTCTCTCGGGGCTTGGCCCAAGTCGAACTCTTGAGCAGGTGTGCGTGATCATCACAGTACCGAGGGTTACGGGTCAGGGTGTTGCAGCCCTGGGCATTGCACGGCTTCTGGGGTCTCAGCGGCACGGGGTGCCATCCATGTAGGTGGAAGGCGGCGCATCAGGGTCTTCACCTTGATCCTCGGCCAGGGCCTGGATCAACAGGCCTTGCTGTCTCTCCATCCGCTCGAGGATCGCCGTCTGCTTCCTCATCTCGGCCAGCATCTCGACCGGTAAGCAATTCACTTGCTCGCTCATAAGCCAGCCTCGTCATCTTGTTGATCCATTCGCGCCTGGCGGCGCATCCACTGCAAGCCATCACTGACCTACTCGGTTGAGCGCTTCATCCGCCTTGTCCACAGCCTTGGCCGCTGTAGTCGCAGCCTTGGTAGCCTTGTCGGCGGCGGTGCCAGTTTTACGGGTCAGCTCTTCAAGGCGCTTATCCCGCTCTTCCATGGCTGTGTCGTAGGCCTTGCGAATGTCCGTGATCTGGTTGCTCTGCTTATCAGCGAGCGCCCAATAGGCGGCCTGGTAACCAAGGACAGCACCACCACCAACCAGCAGCAAGGCAATGGCCCAGACCTCGGTACGTCTCCACCACCGGCGGGCGATGAACTCCAGTGCGCATCTGTCCATCAGGCGATACCTCCAAGCTTGGTGCGCAGGCGGTGGATCTCTTCGCTCTGCAGCGTTACGCGCTCGGTGAGTTGTCCTACCTGGCTGGTGAGGGCTTCGATCTTCCCTTCCATCCTGCCCACCGCTGCAGCCAGATCATTCCGCTCTTTCGCGAACTGATCAGCGCGGGCCTCGGCTTCTTTGCGGGCCGAACGCTCTTGGTTAAGTAGCTCATTGAGCCGCCGCAGCGTACCGATATCGGCGTTATCCATCGCCCGATCTGTCGCATCTTTAGACAGGAACTTACGAAGCCAGAGCAATCCGCCCAGCACAACAGTTGCACTACCGCCCAGCCAGGTAGCTGTGCCTGGGCCGAGGTCAGTAGGATCCATCTGTTACTCCAGAAACGAAAAAGCCCCGCACAGTGGCGGGGCTCAGAATTTTTGGTCGTCTCT
>Ga0308172_1000136_pt1 | contig 137788 bp, 121 predicted proteins | sample PhyGR2_FD_202134 | JGI IMG/M metagenome (GOLD analysis project Ga0308172, IMG submission 202134) | Phyllosphere microbial communities from UC Gill Tract Community Farm, Albany, California, United States - DLSLSG.R2 | ecosystem: Host-associated > Plants > Phyllosphere > Unclassified | place... | reverse complement strand
CATGCCAGACAGTTAGCAGGATGGGGTTGTCGTCCCCGGCGAAAGGAGGAAGGGCACGCCATTCTCCGTCTGGTAACACGATGTCATTCACCGTATCCGTGGCGTTTATTGTTATTAACCAGCGGCCAGACAGCAGGATCTGCAGTCTGTGCAGCCCCTGTGCCCATTCATCGTGCTGCAGTGGCTGGCCACCGGCATTGAGCCACTGCACATTGCCATCACCCTCCTGCCACCAGCGATCCGCGGTCAGCGCCGGTATGCGCTGGCGCAGACGAATCAGTGCGGCGGTGAATCCGACCCATCCCTTCTCATCCGCCTGCCAGTCAAGCCAGCTGAGGGCGTTGTCCTGACAGTAAGCATTATTATTGCCGCGCTGCGTGTGGCCGCGCTCATCACCCGCCAGCAGCATCGGCGTGCCCTGTGACAGCAGCAGCGTGGTGAGCAGTGCCCGCACGCTACGGCGGCGACGTTCCGTTACGTCAAAACTGACGTTCAGCCCCTCTTTGCCGTGATTGTGGCTGTAGTTATCGCCGTGACCGTCGCGGTTATCTTCCCCGTTGGCTTCGTTGTGTTTGCGTTCGAAGCTCACCACATCCCATAGCGTAAAGCCGTCATGCGCGGTGATCAGGTTAACTGTGGCGTGGGGCGGCCGGTCATCGTGCTGGTAGAGATCGCTGGAGGCGGCAAAGCGACGGACAAACTCGCCGTTGCTGAGTGCGCCATGCAGCCAGTAGCGACGCGCGGTGTCACGAAACTGATCGTTCCATTCGGCAAAGGGTGGCGGAAAACGGCCAACCTGATAGCCGTCAGGGCCGATATCCCAGGGTTCCGCAATCAGCTTGACCTGAGAGAGCAGCGGACAGGCACGTATCGCCGCGAAAAAAGGGGCATCACGCTGATAATCGGGCGTGCGGCCCAGCACCGGCGCAAGGTCAAAGCGGAAGCCATCAACGTGACAGACCCGCACCCAGTAGCGCAGCGCCTCTAAGGTCCACGCCATCACCTGCGGATGGTGGATATTCAGCGTGTTGCCGCAGCCGGTCCAGTTCTGATAGCCGCCCTGCTCATCCAGCCAGTAGTAGCTGGCGTTGTCGATGCCGCGCATCGAGATCGTCGGGCCGATCTCATCCAGTTCGGCTGTGTGGTTGAACACCACATCCAGCAGCACTTCGATACCGGCGGCGTGCAGGTTTTTTACCGCCTGCTGAAACTCCTGCAGCGGCGTGACGCCTGGCTGCCCAGAGGCGTAACGCGGATCGACCGCCCAGAGCGCAAAGGGGTTGTAGCCCCAGTAGTTACTCAGGCCGAGCTGGAGCAGGCGCGGCTCGCTGGCAAAATGGGCCACCGGCAACAGCTCCAGCGCCGTAATGCCGAGATCGCGCAGGTAGTTCACCATAACAGGATGACCCAGCGCCGCGTAAGTCCCGCGCAGCGTTTCCGGAATTTCCGGATGCTGCTTCGTCAGCCCGCGTACGTGCGCTTCGTAAATCACCGTGTTACCCCACGGCGTGCGCGGGGCGACATCGTCCTGCCAGTCGAAATCTTCGGCCACCACCCGTGACTTCGGCGCGATGGCCGCGTTGTCATGCGGATCGGGCTGCGCCTCGCCGCCCTGAAACAGCGGGTCATCCGGGACGTCGCCCTCCACCGCGCGGGCGCAGGGATCGACCAGCAGCTTCGCCGGATTAAAGCGGTGTCCCTGCTGAGGCGCCCAGGGACCATGCACCCGGTAGCCGTAACGCTGCCCCGGCTTCAGCGCCGAAACATAACCATGCCAGATATCCCCGCTGCGGCCAGGCAGATCAAGACGCTGTTCACGCCCCTCGTCATCAAACAGGCAGAGCTCGACGCGCCCGGCATGCTGAGAAAACAGGGTGAAGTTAACGCCTTTGCCATCGTAACTGGCACCCAGCGGTTCGGGATCGCCGGCAGTTATGGTCATTCGCCCTCCCGCACCAGCCATACCGTTGCCAGCGGTGGCAGATTGAGGCTCAGCGACTGCGGTCGTCCGTGACTCTCCTGCTTATCGGTATGCACCCGGTGATTGCGCACATCACTGCCGTGATACTCATGCTGGTCGGTGTTCAGCACTTCGCGCCAGGTGCCAGGCTGATTGACCCCAAAGCGGTAGCCCGGACGCGGCACCGGCGTAAAATTACTGACGACGATGATTTCGTTACCTTCGCGATCACGACGTACAAAGGCGAAGACCGAATGTTCCGCATCGTTGACCACCAGCCACTCAAAACCTGCCGGATCGAAGTCGAGCTGATGCAGCGGCGTGTAGTACTGATAGGTATGGTTGAGATCGCGCACCAGACGCTGCACGCCGTGATGCCAGTTATCGCCGCCTTCCAGCAGATGCCAGTCCAGGCTGACATCGTGGTTCCACTCGCGGCCCTGAGCAAACTCGTTGCCCATAAACAGCAGTTTCTTGCCGGGGAAGCCCCACATCCAGCCGTAATAGGCGCGCAGATTGGCGAACTTCTGCCAGGCATCGCCCGGCATGCGATCGAGAATGGAGCGCTTGCCGTGCACCACTTCGTCGTGCGACAGCGGCAGCACAAAGTTTTCGGTGTAGTTGTACATCATGCCGAAGCTCATCAGATTGTGATGATGCTTGCGGTAGATAGGATCGACCTGCATGTAGTCGAGCGTGTCGTGCATCCAGCCCAGGTTCCATTTGAACCAGAAGCCGAGCCCGCCACCCTCTGTCGGACGCGTTACGCCAGGGTAGTCCGTCGACTCTTCCGCCATCGTGACCGCACCGGACGCCACGGTACCGAGCGTGCGGTTGGTGTGTTGCAGGAACTCAATCGCCTCAAGGTTCTCGCGGCCACCATACTGATTCGGCACCCACTGCCCTTCGACGCGGCTGTAGTCGCGGTAGATCATGGAGGCGACGGCATCCACGCGCAGGCCATCGATACCAAAGCGTTCTGTCCAGTAGAGCGCATTGCCCGACAGGTAGTTACTCACTTCCCGGCGGCCAAAGTTGTAGATCAGGGTGTTCCAGTCCTGATGGTAGCCCTCACGCGGGTCGCTGTGCTCATAGAGCTCGGTGCCGTCAAAGCGCGCCAGCCCGAAGTCATCGTTGGGGAAATGACCCGGTACCCAATCGAGCAGGACGTTGAGACCAGCAGCATGGGCGCTGTCGATAAAGGCGCGGAAGTCGTCACGGGTTCCGAAACGGCGGGTCGGTGCATACATGCCCAGCGGCTGATAGCCCCAGCTGCCGTCAAACGGATGTTCATTAATCGGCAGCAGTTCGATATGGGTAAAGCCCATCTCTTTGACGTAAGGCACCAGCTGTTCAGCCAGCTCTTTGTAGCTCAGCCAGAAATTGTTGTCGGTATGACGACGCCAGGAGCCCAGATGCACTTCATAGATGGAGATCGGCGCATCGAAACCGTTGGCGGCCTTGCGCTCCGCTTTCATCTCAACGGGCGCAGGCAGGCCGCAGATCATCGACGCGCTTTCCGGGCGCATCTGCGCTTCAAAGGCGTAAGGGTCCGCTTTGATGCGCAGATCGCCATTGGCGTCGATGATTTCATATTTGTAGAGCTGACCGTTGACCGCACCCGGCACAAACAGCTCCCAGATGCCCAGCTCCTGGCGCAGACGCATCGGATGACGGCGGCCATCCCAGAAATTAAAATCGCCGACGACGGAAACACGACGGGCGTTGGGTGCCCAGACGCAGAAGCGGGTGCCGGTCACGCCATCAATCACATCACCATGCGCGCCCAGGGTTTCGTACGGACGCAGGTGGGTGCCTTCCGCCAGCAGCCACAGATCCATCTCCTGAAGCAGCGGGCCAAAGCGATAGGCATCGTCGACCAGGTTTTGCTGGCCGTGCCAGTTCACCGCCAGCTGATAGCGGAACGGATTTTTGCGGCGGGGGATCACGCCGCTGAAAAAGCCGCGAGCGTCTTCACACGCCAGTTGAGCCAGCTTGCGCCCGGTGGAGGTCTCAATGACCCACACCTCAAGCGCTTCGGGGAGCAACGCCCTGACTTCAAGGCCTTGTGGCGTTCGGTGCATCCCTAGTAACGAAAAAGGATCGGCATAATTACCCGCAAACAGGGCATTGATCGCCTCGCGATCGGGAAGCTCTGACATGACTTTCTTCCTGTGATAACTGGCAGCCGGGATGCGCGCGACACGGCCTGTCGCGCGTCATCTGCGCTGCTCTTCATTGAGCCATACGTACGACGGCAAAAAAGGTGTCAGGCCATTCCATGGAAAAAGTGTTTTGCCGTGTACCACAACCATTTAATCCGGAAAGCAAAAGCGAAACCTGTGGCACATCATGGTTAAATCATAGCTTGGTCGCAGCAGTTGCCATGGCTGAAAGCAAAATATTCTTTGCCGACCGCCAAAAAGGGGAAGCTGATCACTGAGTAAGCGGCACGGCAGGTTGTTTCACGTACTGCAAAGCAAAAAAAAGGCCGGATAAATCCGGCCTTTGGCGATATTTTTGTTAGTCGATTAACAACCGCAGCATGCGACGCAGCGGTTCGGCTGCGCCCCATAACAGCTGGTCGCCCACCGTGAAGGCGGAGAGATACTCCGGCCCCATATTCAGTTTGCGCAGACGGCCAACCGGGGTGGTCAGCGTACCGGTCACGGCCGCGGGCGTCAGTTCACGCATCGTCAGCTCGCGGTCATTCGGCACCACTTTGACCCACTCGTTATGAGAGGCCAGCAGCTGTTCAATTTCAGACAGCGGCAGATCGCGTTTCAGCTTCAGGGTAAACGCCTGGCTGTGACAGCGCAGCGCACCCACACGCACGCACAAGCCATCAACCGGAATGACGTTTCGGGTCGCGAGGATCTTGTTGGTCTCCGCCTGGCCTTTCCACTCTTCGCGGCTCTGGCCATTCTCCAGCTGTTTGTCGATCCACGGAATCAGACTGCCCGCCAGCGGCACGCCGAAGTTATCGGTCGGCAGGGTGCCGGAACGGGTGAAGTCGGTCACGCTGCGCTCGATGTCGAGAATTGCTGAGGCCGGATTCTGCAGCGCAGGCGCAACGTGGTCGTGCAGCATGCCCATCTGAGTCAGCAGTTCACGCATGTGGCGCGCGCCGCCGCCTGACGCCGCCTGATAGGTGGCGACAGAGGCCCACTCCACCAGGTCCTGCGCGAACAGGCCGCCCAGCGACATCAGCATCAGGCTGACGGTGCAGTTACCGCCGACGAAGGTTTTGATGCCCTGATCGATGCCCTGACGGATCACCGCGTGGTTGACCGGATCGAGGATGATGATGGCATCGTCCTGCATGCGCAGCGTCGAGGCCGCATCGATCCAGTAGCCCTGCCAGCCGCTGGCGCGCAGCTTAGGATAGACATCGCTGGTATAGTCGCCGCCCTGACAGGTGATAATGATGTCCAGCGCACGCAGCGCCTCAAGATCAAAGGCATCCTGCAGTGCGCCCTGCTGTTTGCCCGCAAACGACGGAGCCGCCTGACCATGCTGCGACGTCGAGAAGAAGACCGGATTGATTGCATCAAAATCGCGCTCTTCGCTCATGCGGGACATCAGCACTGAGCCGACCATACCGCGCCAACCAACAAAACCTACATTCTTCATGTCGTGTCCGTCTCAGGCAGATTTCACCTGCTTTCATTTCAGTGGAGAGAGCGGCGTGCTATGTTCACGCCGCTCTGCGTAATAATAGGATTTACCTCTGCCTGCTCACTCTACAAAATGCAGGCATGGTGGCAAGTGAATTAATTCGATTACGCTAACTTTTTCAGCAGCGTAACTAATAACTCCGCTTTCTGGCGGACGGGATGGCGTTAAACCAATGACTGAAATGATTTCGGCGACAATATTATTGTTGTTAATTATGGATCCGCTGGGCAATCTGCCGATTTTTATGTCGGTTTTAAAGCATCTGGAGCCGAAACGGCGGCGGGTGGTGCTGATTCGCGAAATGCTGATCGCTCTGATCATCATGCTGCTGTTTCTGTTTACCGGCGAGCGCATTCTGGCCTTTTTAAATCTGCGCACCGAGACGGTGTCGATTTCCGGCGGCGTCATCCTGTTTCTTATCGCCATCAGGATGATTTTTCCGTCGGCCGAGAGCAGCAGCTCTGGCTTGCCGGCAGGGGAAGAGCCGTTCCTGGTGCCGCTGGCAATTCCGCTGGTCGCCGGGCCGTCGCTGCTGGCGACGCTGATGCTGCTCTCGCATCAGTATCCACATCAGATGTCCCACCTGGTGGGCGCGCTGTTGATCGCCTGGGGCGTGACCGTCTGCATTCTGCTGATGTCAGGTCTGTTCCTGCGTCTGCTGGGTGATAAAGGGGTCAACGCGCTGGAGCGTCTGATGGGGTTGATACTGATTATGCTGGCGACCCAGATGTTCCTGGACGGCATCCGCGCGTATCTGAAGCTGTAAGCGCACCTGCCCGGAAAAAGCTGCCGCAGCGGATGCAGCATCTGAAAACCCGGAGGGAAATATCATGAGGTTGTTATTACAATTTTTTTTCGGCGCGCTCTATCTGATAACGGGTTACGTCTCTTTTCAGGCTGTCCTGCACTATGCCAGCAGCGGCCATTCAGGGGTGATCACAGAGATGCACAGTTATCTGGTTGCCCCGCTACTCTGCGCGCTGCTCTGGCTGCTGTTTTATCTGGTCGCCTGGTGGAGCTTCAGGAAAATTGCCTTGCTGTCCGTGGCTAAAGAAACCGCCTTTCAGTCGCTATTCTTTCTGGCAAATAACGTTTGCTTAGCTGGCCTGACCTTATTCTCTGTCCCGGGCAGGAAAGCGGCGTTAAATACTGTGCAGTTGATGAAGATTGACGTCACTGATTTTGCCTGGATTTACCTGGCTTCCGCCGCCATCACCCTGGTTGTTTTTGCTCTGATAAGAAGAAGATGGGCATGAACAGGCTGCTGCAGATTATCAAAAGCTGTCTGCTGCGCACGTTTGACTATCAAGGGCGTGAAGGAAGGACGCGCTATTTTATTTTCCTGGTGTTTCAGCTGGCCGGGTTCTGCAGTTATCTGCAATGGTTCACCGGACCACAACATGAGATAGGTTTAATCCCGCTGCTACTGTTTATTTTGCCGGTTTTTTCCTGCGCGGTGAGGAGAATAAATGACGCTGGCTATTCACGCGGCGTCATTCTCCTTCTGATGGTGGCGCCTTATCTGCTGTTCCCGTTTTTACTCTTCCCCTGTTCGCGGGAAAAAAACTGACGGGCAGAGAGCCCGTCAGGCTGGTCAGGAAAGCAGTGCGAAAGCAATCATACCGACGATAGCCCCGGTCGTGCCGAGAATCGTCTCCATCAGCGTCCATGTCTTCAGCGTTTCCGCTTCGCTGGCCCCGGTGAAGCGGCCAAACAGCCAGAAACCGGCATCGTTCACATGACTGATGATGATGGAGCCGCCGCCGATACAGATCGAGAGCGCCGCCAGCTGCGCGCCGCTGTAGTGCAACGGTTCAATCACCGGCATAATCAGCCCGACCGTGGTCAGACAGGCAACCGTTGCCGACCCCTGAATGACCCGTACCGCACCTGACAGGATAAAGCAGGCCAGCGCAATCGGCAGGCCCGCGCCGGTCAGCGCGTTGCCCAGCACCGGGCCCACACCGGAGTCCACCAGCACCTGCTTGAACACGCCGCCCGCGCCAATCACCAGCAGGATAATCCCCGCCGGTTGCAGCGCGCTGCCGCATACCTGCATCACCCGCTCTTTATCCATGCCCTGACGATAAGCCAGACCATAAATCGCCACCAGCAGCGCCAGCAGGATCGCGGTGAAAGGATGGCCGATAAATTCCAGCCACGCATACAGCGAGGTTCCTTCGGTGGTGAAGCGCGCGCCAATGGTTTTCAGGCCGACCAGCACCAGCGGAAACAGGATCAGGGAGAGGCTGAAGCCAAATGAGGGCAGCTGGTGCTCATCGACATCCGGCTGATGATCTTCCGGCGGGGCGCTGAAGGAGACGTGCTTCGCAATGAAATTGCCAAACAGCGGCCCGGCAATCAGCATCCCGGGGATGGCCGCACACAGCCCCAGCAGGATCATCCAGCCAAAGTCAGCGTGCATCTGTGAAGCCAGCAGCATTGGAGCCGGTCCCGGCAGCAGAAACGCGGCGGCGGCGGCCACCCCGGCAAAGAGCGGGATCACCAGCTTCACCAGATTGCCCCCGGTTCGCCGCGCCACGGCAAACGCGATGCTGATCAACAGCACGACAGCCACCTCAAAGAAAAGCGGCAGCGCGCAGATCAGACCGGCAATCCCCATGGCGTAGTGGGCGCGGCTCTGACCAAAGGTTTTCAGCATCCGGATAGCAATCTGATCCACGGCCCCGGTTTCATGCAGGATTTTGCCGAACATCGCGCCCAGCGCCACCACGATAGCGAGGAAGCCGAGCGTGCCGCCCATCCCCTTCTGCATGGTGTCCGCAATCTTATCCAGAGGCATGCCGGAGAAGAGTCCGGCACCGATTGACACTAACATGAGTGCGACAAAGGCGTGCATACGTGCCTTCATCACCAGAAAAAGCAGCAGCAGGACGGAGCCTGCTGCGGTCAAAACGAGTGTTGCGGTATTCATCTCTAACCCTGACTGATAGCGTCCCGGATAGTCGCAACCGTAGCCGCCACAACCTCATCCAGTGAATGCGTGATATCCACTTCCAGTACATCCGGCTCGTCGCTGCCTGGCGCTTCCAGCGTTGCAAACTGCGTCACCAGCATCTGCGGCTTGAAGAAGTGCCCTTTGCGCGCTTTCAGGCGGGCTTCAATGGTGTCGAAGTCCCCTTTCAGGTAGATGAAACGCAGGTTGTCATTTCCCTGACGCAGAATGTCGCGATAACGTTTCTTCAGGGCCGAGCAGACAATGATAGAGATCGCCTGGGTGCGCTGCATGGCAAAAGCGGCATCGTTCAGGGCCTGTAGCCACGGCTGGCGATCGCTGTCATCCAGCGGGTGACCATCGGCCATCTTCAGAATGTTGGCACGGGGGTGGAGAAAATCGCCGTCAAGAAAGGCTGTATTCAGCTGGTGAGAGACATGATTGGCGACGGCAGACTTTCCGCTGCCTGAAACGCCCATCAGGATAAAAACGTGATGCGACGGGGATTGCGTTGTCATTTTTCTGCTCCGGCAGGTGAGAATTTGCCAATGTTACCGATAACAATGTCGTTTCTCATTCTCCTGGCCGCTTAACAGCGTGGCAACCTTTTTACCCGGAAAAGCCTCAAAGTGTGAGCTGACTCATAAAAACGCCACAATCAGATGCTGCCGCCTTCACTGATCTCAAAACCGGTGTCCAGCATACGCGTTTCGCGGCTTTCACCGGCGATGCGCGCCAGCAGCAGCCCAGCGGCTTCACGCCCGATACGATCACGCGGCGTCAGCACGGTAGCCAGCTGAGGCGTCACCACCTGGCTGATATCGTGACCATGGAAACCGGCAATCGCCATCTGATCGGGCACCCGCAATCCCTGGCGCTGGCACTCAAACATCGCGCCGACCGCCAGGTCGTCGTTGGTACAGAAGAGGCTGTCGGTTTCCGGATAGAGACGCTGCGCCTCACGCAGCAGATCGCCACCGGCACTGAACGAAGAGGCATCTTCCATCATGACGCTGCGCGGCGTCAGCCCGGCTTCGCGCATCGCGATTTCGTAACCACGCTGTTTCTGCAGGGTACGCTCATCCAGGCGTGCGCCCAGATAAACGGTGTGGCGATGTCCTTTACCGAGGATCGCCCGGGTCATCTGCCGGGCCGCTTCGACGTTATCAAAGCCGACCGCCATGTCCAGGCAAGGCGTAACGCTGTCCATCATCTCTATGACCGGGATACCTGCCACTTCCAGCATGCGCAGCGTGCCCGGAGTATGGGTGCGTTCGGTGAGGATCACCCCGTCGATGTTCCAGCCCAGCAGCGAGCGCAGTTGCAGCTCCTCTTTCTGGGGGTTGTAGCCAAAGTGGGCGACGAGCGTCTGGTAGTTCGCTTCATCCGTGACGGCTTCAATGCCGCGCAGAACGTCAGCAAAGACCTGGTTGGTCAGTGACGGCAGCAGCACGCCAATCGCACGGCTGGTGGCGTTCGAGAGCATGTCGGGGGCGCGATTAGGGATATAACCCAGCTCATCCAGTGCCACCGCGATCTTATCCCGCAGGGCAACAGAAACCTGCTCAGGATTGCGCAGGTAGCGGCTGACGGTCATCTTGGTAATGCCGACGCGATCGGCAACGTCCTGTAATACCGGTCTTTTCTTCTTCATCGTAGCGCCTGGGATCGCCCTGAAAGCTAAAGTACGATGAGTCTATCACTTTTCTGTCACAAAATTGCCAGCGGGGCGCACCGGGGTGCGCCCGTCAGTTTTCTCAGACCGGTGGCAGATCAAACAGCAGAACTTCTGCGGCCGTGCTGGCTTCCAGCGTAAGCGCGCTTTCATCCCAGATGGCGAGGGCATCGCTGGTGGTCACCGCGTTACCGTTTACGGTCACGTTGCCTTTGACGACCTGGATCCAGATGCGACGACCGGGTTCAATCGCCACGTTATCCTGTTCACCGGCACCCAGTACCCAGCGCGACAGAGTCATGTCCTGATAGACTTTCAGCGATCCTTCACGGGCATCCGGGCTGAGCACCAGCTGACGTCCCTGCACATCCGGGAAGCGGCGCTGGTCGTAGCGCGGTTCAATGCCGGTACGCTCAGGAATGATCCAGATCTGATAGAGGTGCAACGGTTCGCTTTCGCTGGCGTTGTACTCCGAGTGACGCACGCCAGTGCCGGCGCTCATGATCTGGAACTCCCCTGCCGGGATCTGCTCTTTGTTGCCCATGCTGTCCTGATGCTCGACCGTACCGGAGAGCACGTAGGTCAGGATTTCCATATCTTTATGCGGATGGGTACCAAACCCCTGACCGCCGTCGATCACATCTTCATTAATCACCCGCAGCGCGGAGAAGCCCATGAAGTTCGCGTCGTAATAGTTGGCGAATGAGAAGGTGTGCCAGCTATCGAGCCAGCCGTGGTTTGCGTGACCGCGTTCTTCAGCTTTGCGTACATAAATCATTTTCAGATCTCCTCAATGTTTTTTTATAGTCTGTGCCTGAGACGGTCTGATTGATAGCTGAAAAACTTCACTCCTCTGTTCAAAATAGTTGAACAAGGGTTGAGCAATGGCTGAAAAAGGCTGAAGGAGAGCGGGCAAAAAAAAAGCCAGCGCCCTGGCTGGCTAAATAATACTGGAAGCAATGTGAGCAATGTCGTGCTTTCTCAGGCTGTCGGGTGACCTCCCGAGAACGCATGGCAATAATAATCATTATCATTCGCGTCTGTAAAGCGGTTTTCGCACTTTTTCACTTGATTAACGGATTGAATACCTTGATGTTTAAGAGGTTTTTAACGGCGAAAGGAGCGACCATGAGTGAAATCGTTGTCCGGCACGTCATACCCGAAGATGCCGCTGCACTGCACCGGATTTACAGTCAGCCCGATACCCAGGCTGGCACGCTGCACCTGCCCCATTCATCGCTACAGGGGTGGCATACCCGCCTCGCCACGCCTCAGCCCCATTCATACCTGCTGGCTGCCTGCCTTGATGATGAGGTTGTCGGGCAAAGCGCGTTAGAGGTAGAAGAGCGCCCCAGACGCCGTCACGCCGCCTCACTGGGAATGGGGGTGGATGCGCGTTACCGGCAGCGGGGCGTCGGCAGCGCACTGATGCGTGAAATGGTCGCCATGTGCGATAACTGGCTTCAGGTGAGCCGAATGGAGCTGACGGTGTTCGTCGACAACGCGCCGGCCATCGCCCTTTATCAGCGATTTGGTTTTGAGATTGAGGGAACGGCGCGCGGGTTCGCTATACGGCACGGTGAACGGATCGATGCGTACTACATGGCGCGGATTAAACCCTGACCTGTGATGATGAAAAAGGGCACCGGCTGGTGCCCTTTGTGCCGGTGACAGACTTAATGTCCGGTGACACCTGACAGCCACTCATTAGCTTAACGCGCAGGGAGCACGGTCAGAAGAGGAAAGCGTCCCGCGCCAGGGATGGCGCGGGCCGAGCATGTCAGGGATGACGGCTTTTGCGTCTTTCCGATCTGACCGTGCTCCCTGAGCAAACGCGATCTTACAGCCAGTCAGGTCTGAGGTGGCTCTCAGTTGTCAGTAACCCGCACTTAAATCATCGATGCTGCGCGGGTCAGACGCGCCATACAGCATGCCATCCGGCCCAATCATGATGCTCTGGGTACTGCCCATCGCAGGCAGCACCTTCACATGCTGACCTTTAGCTTCCAGCAGACGCAGCGTGTCCGGACTGAAGCCTTTCTCTACCCGCAACTGGTCCGGCAGCCACTGATGGTGGAACCGCGGTGCGTTAGTCGCTTCCGCCACGTTCATGCCAAAATCGATGCTGTTAACCACCATCTGCAGCACGGTGGTGATAATGCGGCTGCCGCCCGGGCTGCCGGTCACCAGCCAGGTTTTGCCCCCTTTGGCCACGATAGTTGGCGACATCGACGACAGCGGACGTTTCGCTGGCTGCACCGCATTCGCTTCACCGCCCACCAGCCCATAGACATTAGGCGTTCCGGGTTTGGCAGAGAAATCATCCATCTCGTTGTTCATCAGGATGCCGCTCTTGCCTGCCACAATGCCGCTGCCGAAATAGGTGTTCAGCGTATAGGTCACCGCAACCGCATTCCCCTGCTTATCCACGACCGAGAAATGGGTGGTCTGGTTGCTTTCATAGGGGTCGAGTTTACCCGGCTTGATCTCGCTGGAGGGGCGCGCTTTCGCCACATCGATCTGCTGCGCCAGCGTCTTCGCGTAGGCTTTACTGGTCAGCGCCTGCCACGGCACCTTCACGAAATCGGGATCGCCGAGATACTCTGAACGGTCGGCGTAGGCATATTTTTCCGCTTCCGCCATCACCTGCATAGCATCCGCACTGCCAAAGCCCATCTTCGCCAGATCGAAATTCTCCAGAATATTGAGGATCTGCACGATGTGAATGCCCCCGGATGACGGCGGTGGCATGGAGAAGACCTCATAGCCACGGTAAGTGCCGCTAATCGGCTTGCGCTCGACGGCACGATAGGCCGCCAGATCCGCTTTGGTGATCAGCCCGCCGTGCTGCGCCATCTCTCCGGCGATCTCATCGGCAATTTCACCTTTGTAAAAGGCATCCGGCCCCTGACGGGCGATCAGTTGCAGGCTGTGAGCGAGATTCTTCTGCACCAGCCGATCGCCCTTCTGCCACGGCGTGCCGTCAGGTTTGTAGAAGATCGCCTTGCTGTTGGGATGGGTGATCAGCACCTCTTTGCCGTAGGTTTTCAGGTCATCGGCCAGCGCATCGTTAACCGGAATGCCGTCCCGCGCCAGCCGGATAGCCGGTGCCAGCAGGGTACTCAGCGGCAGAGTGCCATATTTGTGTGCGGCCAGCGCCAGACCCGCTACGGTGCCGGGGGTGCCGGACGCGAGATGCGAGGTCAGCGACAGCTTGCTGTCGGCATTGCCCTGCTTATCCAGAAACATATCGCGCGACGCCCGTCCCGGTGCCATTTCACGGAAATCAATGGCGGTGGCACGGCCCGAGGCGGTGCGCAGCAGCATAAAGCCGCCTCCGCCAAGGTTGCCCGCCTGTGGATGGGTGACCGCCAGCGCAAAACCCACGGCGACGGCGGCGTCAACGGCATTGCCACCCTGACGCAGAATCTCGACGCCGACCTGGGTCGCCATCGCGTCTACCGACGCCACCATACCGTGCTGCGCTTTGACCGGGTGAAACGTGTCGCTGTCCACGCCATAGGAGACGGGGGGCGCCTGCGTCGGCGCGGCATTAGCGCCCGCCACGACGGTAAAACTCATCACCAGCGACCAGCTAAGCTGACGCACCGTTTGCTGCATTTTCATCCTGTCACCATCCCGTGTTGTTATTTACATTTTTTTATCATTTCTGCAAGTGCTTACAAATACAGCAAAAGTGTCAGGGTTAAGTCAAATCAGGAATACATCTGAAAGTCAGGTCTGTGATATCGGGTAAACTTATGGGTGCGACCCAGAAGCCGGTGTGCGCCGTTGTGCACCCATAACCCTGTGGCGTTCAGAAAGGAGGAGTGATGAAAAAGTGGATGATTGTTTTAGCCGCCCTGCTGCCTTTCGCCAGCCAGGCGAATACGCTGAACAGCACGAATGACCCGAACCGGCCGGGCTACAATCCCAGCCAGCAGCGGATGCAGTCACAGATGCAGACCCAGCAGCAGCAGCAGCAGCTGAAGCTGCGCCAGGATCAGCAGCGTCAGACCCAGGATATGCAGCGTAAAATGCAGGAACAGCGCGACAGCGCCCGGCAGCGGGTGATCACCTCGCAGCCGGGGCAGCAGAATCAGAATTCAAATCAGAACTAACCGAAGTCGGGGCCGATGATGTCGATCGCATCGGTACAGATGGCATCGACGCCCCATTTCAGCAACTCCCGCGCCCGATCCGGGCTGTTCACGGTGTAGACCAGAATCTTCAGGTCCGCGCTTTTCAACTCTGCAACCCGCTCCGCGGTCAGCACTTTATGGTTGAGGTGAATGGAGACGCACGCCAGCGCCGTGGTCTTTTCGCGCCACTGCGGGTCCCAGCTGTGCGACAGCAGTCCTCGCGGCAGCTGCGGCTCAGCCTGCATCGCGGCTTCCAGCGCTTCAAAAGAGAACGACGAGAGCAGCGGTGCAGTCTGATCCTGCCACAGCATCGCCGCGGCCTGCGCCACGGCACGGCCGGTTTCGGTCTCGCTGCCGGTGGTGGGTTTGATTTCGATGTTGGCCATCATCTGATGCTGACGGCAGCGCGCCGCCACCTGATCCAGCCGCGCCAGCTTTTCACCCGAGAAGGCGCTGCCAAACCAGCCGCCCGCATCAAGCTGCGATAACGTTTCCCACGGCAGCTGACCCGCCACGCCCCAGCCGTTACTGGTGCGATCCAGCGTGTCGTCGTGCAGCAGAAAAATCTGCGCATCGGCCGAGAGTTTGACATCAAATTCAATCATCTGATGCCCATACTTCGCGCCGGTGTCGATGGCCGCCAGGGTATTTTCCGGTGCCAGTTTACCGCCGCCGCGGTGGGCGACGATGCGGGGATAGGGCCAGTGTTGTGTACTCATTCCAGACGCTTTCCATGGGTTGAATCGAAGAAGTGTAACGCATCTGACGGCAGATGCAGCCACAGCGTTGTGCCGGGTTCCGGCCGTTCACTGTGGGCTAAGCGTACCACCAGCGGCGTGTCGCCGATGCGGCCATGGGCCAGATTATCGGCACCCAGCATCTCCAGCGTATCCACCCGCAGCGGGATGCCGCCCTGCTCGCGGCTGCTTTGCCGGATATGCTCTGGCCGGATGCCCAGCACCACTGGCCGGCCAGCCCATTTCGCCTTGCTCTCGCTCAGCGGCAGCGCGTGCGAGGCGTCGAGGTTAAAGCGCGACCCGTCGCTGCTGAACTGCCCTTTCAGCAGGTTCATGGCGGGAGCGCCGATAAACGCGGCGACGAACTGGCTGGCGGGACGCTCATAGATCTCCACCGGGGTGCCGAGCTGCTCGACTACCCCTTTATTCATCACCATCACCCGCTGCGCCAGCGTCATCGCCTCAACCTGGTCGTGCGTCACATAGAGGCTGGTGGTCTGCAGGCGGCGATGCAGCTGCTGCAACTCCAGCCGCATCTGCACCCGCAGACGGGCGTCGAGATTCGACAGCGGCTCATCAAACAGAAAGACTGCTGGTTCGCGCACGATAGCGCGGCCCATCGCCACGCGCTGACGCTGTCCACCGGAGAGCGCCCGCGGCCGCCGCGTCAGCAGATGATCCAGCTCCAGACTGCGCGCCGCGTCGAGCACCCGCTGACGAATCTGCTCTTTGCCCATGCCGCGGATTTTGAGGCCATACGCCATGTTCTCCTCCACCGACATGTGGGGATAGAGCGCATAGTTCTGGAACACCATCGCGATGCCGCGATCTTTCGGCTCCTCCTGGGTGACGCGCCGGTTATCGATGTAGATATCGCCGGAGCTGACCCGCTCCAGACCGGCCACCATGCGCAGCAGGGTCGATTTTCCGCAGCCGGAAGGGCCGACCATCACCATGAATTCGCCGTCGTGGATGGTGACGTTCAGCGGCTGAATGATCTGATTTTTACCATCATAGGATTTGGTCACTGCCTGAAGGGTTACGCCTGCCATCTTATTTCTCACTCTCAACCAGACCGCGCACAAAGGCACGCTGCATGACCATTACCACCACCAGCGGTGGGATCAGGGTTAATAACATTGCTGCCATCACTTCGTTCCACTGGGTCGGCGAACCGCTGCTGGAGATCATGCTTTTAATCCCCGCCACCGCCGTGCCGAGGCTGGCGTCATTGATAATCAGCAGCGGCCAGAGATACTGGTTCCAGCCGTAGATAAAAGTGATCACGAATAACGCCGCCAGATTGGTTCTGGAGAGCGGCAGCACGATGTCGATAAAGAAGCGCATTGCGCTGGCCCCATCAATGCGCGCTGCTTCGACCAGCTCATCCGGCAGCGACATAAAAAACTGACGAAACAGGAAGGTGGCGGTTGCTGAAGCCATCAGCGGCAGGGTCAGTCCGCTGTAGCTGTCGAGCAGATTAAGATCGGCAATCACCTGCACCGTCGGGAAAATACGCACCTCCACCGGCAGCATCAGGGTGATAAAGATCAGCCAGAAGAAGAGCGTGCGCAGCGGAAAGCGAAACCAGACCAGCGCAAACGCCGACAGCATCGACACGGTGATTTTGCCGAAGGTGATGCCGAGCGCCATGATCATGCTGTTAAGCAGCATCAGACCAAACGCCGGGCCGCTGCCGTTGACGCCGTGAGTCCAGATGCGTGAGACGTTCTCCCACAGATGGCTGCCGGGTACCAGCGTCATCGGCACCTGATAAACCGCCTCGTTGTCCAGCGTTGCGGCGACAAAGGCGACGTAGAGCGGAAACAGGATGATGAGTACGCCCAGTCCCAGCACGAGGTGGCTGAAGAGATCCAGCCCGCGTCGATTCTCAATCATTGGTATTGCACCTTACGTTCAACAAAGCGGAACTGGATAACCGTCAGCCCGATGACCAGCAGCATCAGCACCACCGACTGCGCCGCCGACGAGGAGAGATCCAGACCGGTGAAGCCTTCGCGGTAGATTTTGTAGATCAGCGTGGTGGTCGCCTGCACCGGCCCGCCGCCGGTAGCCGCGTCGATCACCGGGAAGGTGTCGAAGAAGGCATAGATCAGATTCACCACCAGCAGAAAGAAGCTCACCGGCGCAATCAGCGGCAGAGAAAGGTTGAAGAAGCGTCGCACCGGCCCGGCACCGTCAATCGCGGCGGCTTCCACCAGCGATTTCGGGATCGACTGCAGAGCAGCGAAGAAGAACAGGAAGTTGTAGCTCATCTGCTGCCAGATCGACGCCAGCACAATCAGGAACATCGCCTGACCGCTGTTCTGCGCATAGTTCCAGTTGTAGCCGATGTGGTGCAGCAGGTAGCTGAAGAGGCCCAGACCGGGATTGAACAGAAACATCCACAGCACCGCGGCCACCACCGGCGCAACGGCGTAGGGCAGCAGCAGCAGGGTCTGATAGAGGCGGCGCAGCCGCACGACATAATCGACCAGCGCCGCCAGCAGCAGCGAAAACAGCATGCCGAACCCCGTGACCATGCCGCTGAATGTCAGGGTGGTCCGGAACGAATCGAGATAGTAGGGATCGGCAAACAGGCGTCTGAAGTTTTCCAGCCCGATAAAGCGGCTGGAGAGGCCAAAGGGATCGAGGCTTTGCAGCGAGTACCACAGCGCTTCACCGGCAGGCCAGAGAAAGAAGACCGCGGTGATCAGTAACTGCGGCAGCACCAGCAGATAAGGCAGCAGGCTGGTGCGAAAAACCGGGCGAGAAGAAGACATAGCGCACTCTGATTCAGAAAGAGAGAGGGCCAGCCTGCACTGGCCCTGTCGGGCAGATTACTTCGCCTGCTGCTGGAAGCGACGCAGCAGTTCGTTGCCGCGTTTGACCGCGTTATCCAGCGCGCTTTGCGGCGACTGTTTACCAGTCCAGACGCTCTCCAGCTCTTCGTCAATCACGGCACGGATCTGCGGCATATTGCCCAGACGTATGCCTTTGGTGAACGGCAGCGGCGGTTTGTTCATCATCTGACGGGTGGCGATATCTGCACCCGGATTTTTGTCGTAGAAGCCCTGCTGTTTCGTCAGCTCATAGGCGGCAGTGGTAATCGGCAGGTAGCCGGTTTTCTGGTGCCATTCCGCCGCGATGTCCGGTTTCGCGAGGAACTGCATGAACGCCGCGACGCCTTTATACGTTGCCGCATCTTTGCCTTTCATCACCCACAGGCTGGCTCCGCCGATCAGGGCGTTCTGCGGCGCGCCTTTTACGGTGTCGTCATACGGCATCATGCCGACGCCGAAGTTGAATTTTGCGTAGTGACGGATATCGGCCAGCGAACCGGAGGAGGCGGTAGTGATGCCGCAGTCGCCGTTGTAGAACTTCGCCGTCGGCTCATCTTTGCGGCCAAAGTAGGTGAAGTCCCCTTTTTTGTTCATCGCTTCCAGCATTTCGATGTGACGCACCTGCACCGGTTTGTTGAACTCCAGCACCGCATCCAGGCCGTCAAAGCCGTTATTTTCCGTGGCGACCGGCAGCGCATGCCAGGCGCTGAAGTTTTCGATCTGGATCCAGCCCTGCCAGCCGCTGGCGTAACCGCAGCTCATGCCCGACTTGCGCAGCGCGGCGGCATCCGTGGCCAGCTCCTGCCAGGTTTTCGGGGGCTGATCGGGATTCAGACCCGCTTTCTTAAAGGCATCTTTGTTGTAGTAGAGCACCGGGGTGGAGCTGTTGAACGGCTGAGAGATCAGCTGGCCTTTGCTGTCGCTGTAGTAGCCCGCGACCGTTGGCACGAACTGCTTTTCATCAAAGGGGATACCGGCCTCTTTGAAGAGCTGATGCACCGGCACAATCGCCTGTGAAGCCATCATGGTGGCCGTTCCCACTTCATAGACCTGCAGCACCGCAGGCGCTTTGCCGCTGCGCACGGCCGCGATCCCGGCCGCCAGGCTCTGCTCGTAGTTACCTTTGTAGGTCGGAACGATTTTGTAGTCGGGATGAGTCTGGTTAAAGCGCTGAGCCAGCGAATCGACTTCTTTGCCTAACTCGCCTTCCATGGAGTGCCAGAAAGGGATCTCTGTGGCGGCGATGGCATGGCCGCTGAGGGTCAGACCGAGCAGCGCGCTCATCAGGCTACGGCGAAAGGTAACGACGGACATAGAATTTTCCTGTGCAGGTAAATACGCGTGAAATCACGGATTTCTGGTTCGCGAAGTAACATGACACGGGGAAATGACGGATTAATAGCAGGCAGATGACAGGCGGGTGACAGGCGAAAGGGAAGAAAGGCGGAGCAGCTAACGACTTTGTTGACACAATCTGGCCAGGTTGCTGTAAGACTGAGCATGCACAAGGAACAAGGTCAGATCGGAAAGACGCTAAATCCGTAATCCATGACACGCTCGGCCCGCGCCGTCCATGGCGCGGGACGCTTTCCTCTTCTGACCATGTTCCCTGCGCGTTGAGTTTATTTGTTGCGGCCAGATTCACACTGATTTAGGTTTGTCAGCAGTCTGAGCAGCTATAACATCATTACTACGTCGGATTGATTACCATAAGCTGCAACGGCCTCTGGCAAAGGCCATCGGAACTACCCTTCACACCAGTGCTCCAGGCCCTCGGCGGCGCAGGCAGGTTGCGGGCGGACAGCGCGCAGCCACCGGAGCGTACACGTAGTACGTGAGGATGGCGAGCACTGCCCAACCGGAACCTGGCAAGCAAGCCAGGCCGTGCCCCATCAGGCACCCAGATACGCGCTGCGGACGGCTTCGTTGGAGAGAAGGGCTGCACCGGTGTCTTCCAGCACCACATGCCCGTTCTCCAGCACATAGCCCCGGTCCGCCAGCTTCAGCGCCTGATTGGCATTCTGCTCCACCAGGAAGATGGTCATCCCCTCGCTGCGCAGCTGCTCAATGGTGTCGAAGATCTGCTGAATAATGATCGGGGCCAGTCCCAGCGACGGCTCATCCAGCAGCAGCAGGCGCGGCTGGCTCATCAGCGCACGGCCAATGGCCAGCATCTGCTGCTCACCACCGGACATGGTGCCGGCGCGCTGGATTTTACGCTCAGCCAGACGCGGAAAGAGTTCATACACGCGCTTAATCCGCGTCAGATAGTCCGGACGGCTGGCAAAAAAGCCGCCCATCGCCAGATTCTCCTCCACCGTCATGCGCGAAAAGACCCGCCGCCCCTCTGGCACGATGGCAATCGCTTCACGCATGATGCGCGCCGTCTGCCAGTCGGTGATGGTTTTGCCATCAAAGGTAATGGTGCCCTGGGTCGCGCGCGGTTCGCCGCACAGCGTGCCGAGCAGCGTGGTTTTCCCGGCACCGTTGGCACCAATCAGGGTGACGATTTCGCCCTGATTGATATAAAGACTGACGTTGTGCAGCGCCTGAATTTTGCCGTAATGCGCACTGACGTTCTCAATGGTTAACATCGCATTTGCCATCTCAGGCCTCTCCTAAATAGGCGCGAATGACATCCGGGTTATTACGAATCTCTTCCGGCGTTCCGTTAGCCAGCGGCGTTCCCTGATTGACCACGTAAATGCGGTCAGAGATGCCCATTACCAGCTTCATATCATGTTCAATCAGCAGCACCGAAACCTTGTGTTCGCCACGCAGTTCCGCAATCAGCGCATCCAGCTCGTGGGTCTCTTTGGGGTTGAGGCCCGCTGCCGGCTCATCCAGCATCAGGATTTCCGGGCGCGTCACCATGCAGCGCGCAATCTCCAGCCGGCGCTGCTGACCATAGGCCAGATTGCCCGCCTGACGGTTAGCCAGGTCGAGTAAGCCGACCCGCTCCAGCCAGGTCGCGGCGCGATCCAGCGCTTCGCTCTCACTGCGGCGAAACGCGGGCGTTTTCAGCAGGCCGGAAAACAGGCCGCTCTTCAGGTGCTGATGCTGTGCCACCAGCAGGTTCTCAATCACCGTCATCTCACGGAACAGGCGTACGTGCTGGAAGGTTCGCACAATGCCCATGCGCGCAATCTTCTGCCCCGGCAGGCCTTCCAGATGCTGGTCACGCAATGTGATACTGCCGCCGGTTGGCTTGTAAAAGCCGGTCAGGCAGTTGAACACCGTGGTTTTCCCGGCACCGTTAGGGCCAATCAGCGAAACGATCTCCTGCGGACGCAGCTCCAGCGCCACATTGTTTACGGCTAACAGACCGCCGAAGCGCATCATCAGGCCTTCAACGGCTAATAAAGGCTGACTCATGCCTCTTCTCCTTGTTTACCGGTTCTGAGCTTCAGATGCGGACGTTTCATCGGCAGCAGGCCCTGCGGACGCCAGATCATCATCAGCACCATCAGGCCACCCAGCACCAGCATGCTGTACTCGTTGAGATCGCGCATCAGCTCGCGGGAAACCACCAGCAGAATGGCTGCCAGAATCACCGCGAACTGCGATCCCATGCCACCCAGTACCACAATCGCCAGCACAAAGGCGGACTCGACAAAGGTAAAGGATTCCGGGCTGACAAAGCCCTGGCGCGCCGCGAACAGGCTGCCGGCGAATCCGGCAAAGGCGGCGCTGATAGTAAAGGCGGTCAGCTTGATGCGGGTCGGGCTGAGGCCCAGAGAGCGACAGGCGATCTCATCTTCACGCAGGGCTTCCCAGGCGCGGCCCAGCGGCATCCGCAGCAGCCGGTTGATCACGAACAGCGTCACCACCACCAGCAGCAGCGCCACCAGATAGAGGAAGATGATACGGTCGCTGGGATCGTACTTCAGGCCAAAGAAGTTGTGGAAGGTATCCCAGCCGCCTTCGCGCGGGGTACGCCCGAACTCCAGGCCAAACAGGGTCGGTTTAGGGATCTGGCTGATGCCGTTAGGTCCGCCGGTCAGCGCGGTATTGTTCAGCAGCAGAATACGCACAATTTCACCGAAGCCCAGCGTCACAATGGCCAGATAGTCGCCGCGCAGTCGCAGCACCGGGAAGCCCAGCAGCAGACCAAACAGCGCAGCCACGATGCCGGAGAGCGGCAGACACTGCCAGAAACCCAGGCCGTAGTAGTGGTTCAGCAGCGCAAAGGTATAGGCACCGATGGCGTAGAAGCCACCGTAGCCCAGCACCAGCAGGCCCGACAATCCCACGACTACGTTTAAGCCGAGGCCGAGCATCACGTAGATCAGCGTCATCGTGGCGATATCCACGGTGCCGCGCGACACCAGAAACGGCCAGGCGACGGCGGCGATAATCAGCACCGCCATCACCAGCTTCTGCTTTGGCGTTGAGCCATCAAAGCCCGGCAACACCAGCGCCGGACCGGAGACTTTCTTCAGGCTGCTCTGCCAGACCGGACGCAGCAGCTGGAACAGAAACACCACCGCACAGCCTGCGGCGATCCAGTTCCAGCGCACGCTGCCCGCGTTCTGCACCACCAGATTTGTGCCATCCAGCGTCAGGCGCAGTCCCATAAAGAAGGTAGCCAGTACCAGCAACATCACCGAGGCGATCAGGGCATTGATAAACGAGGTCTTCATACTTTCTCAACCTCCGGACGACCCAGAATCCCGGTCGGCATCACCAGCAGCACCACAATCAGCAGGGCAAACGAAACCACATCTTTATATTCCGTGCTGAGATAGGCTGACGTCAGCGCTTCAGCGATACCGAGCACCAGTCCGCCAATCATCGCGCCCGGAATACTGCCAATCCCGCCCAGTACGGCGGCGGTGAACGCTTTCATCCCCGCCATAAAGCCGATGAAGGGGTTGATCGAGCCGTAGAACTGGCCCAGCAGCACGCCTGCGACCGCGGCCATCGCGGCCCCGATCACGAAGGTCAGCGAGATTACGCGGTCGGTGTTAATGCCCAGCAGGCTGGCCATTTTCAGATCTTCAGCGCAGGCACGACAGGCGCGGCCCATGCGGGAGTAGCGGATAAAGGTGGTCAGCGCCAGCATCGCCAGGAAGGTCACCACCCAGATAACAATCTGCATAGTCGAGATGGTGGCGGCAAACCCGTTGCTCTCCCCCACCGTCCACTGTCCGGTGATCAGGCTCGGCAGCGCCAGGTCGCGCGAGCCCTGGGTCAGGCTGACGTAGTTTTGCAGGAAGATCGACATCCCGATGGCGGAAATCAGCGCAATCAGGCGCTTAGAGGAACGTACGGGCCGGTAGGCCACGCGTTCAATGCTCCAGCCGTAGGCGCTGGAGATAATGACTGCCATCACAAAGCCCGCCGCAATCATCAGCCAGGTAGTGTCGATGCCCATCATCATCAGGGCGGCAATCACGATAAAGGAGACATAGCTACCGATCATGTACACCTCGCCGTGGGCGAAGTTGATCATGCCGATAATGCCGTAGACCATGGTGTAACCGATGGCGATCAGCGCGTAGGTGCTCCCGAGGGTGACACCGTTAAACATCTGCTGAATAAAATAGAGGAACTGCTCGGACATACCTTAACCCTTACTTATCCGATCGCAGGCGATCGGGGTACAAAAAACGCCTGGCAGCGTCGTGCCAGGCGTTCGTGTCGCCGGTCAGAGGAGACCGCTTAGCTGGCCTCCGGCTCACCAGAAAACCGCCTGGTTTACTTCACTGCGGTCGAGGTACCATCGGCATGCCATTTGAAGATGCCGAATTCAAAGCCCTTGAGATCGCCCTTTTCATCCCAGTTCAGGTTGCCCATGACCGTTGGAACCGCAGCGCCTTCTTTGAGGTTCTTCACGATAGCGTCCGGCTCTTCGCTCTTGCTACGCTCCATGCCGGTGGTCAGTGATTGCAGCGCGGCATAGGTGGTCCAGACGAACGGACCGGTCGGATCAAGTTTCTTCGCCTTCAGCGCGTCAACGATCGGTTTGTTGGTTTCAACCTGATCGTAGCGTTTCGGCAGGGTGACCAGCATGCCTTCAGAAGCCGCACCGGCAATGTTCGACAGGGAGGCGTTACCCACCCCTTCTGGTCCCATAAACTGCGTTTTCAGACCAGCCGCCCGCGCCTGACGCAGGATCTGGCCCATTTCCGGGTAGTAGCCGCCGAAATAGACGAAATCGACGTTCTCTTTCTTAAAGCGCGCCACCAGCGTAGAGAAATCTTTGTCGCCTGCGGTGATCCCTTCAAACATGACGATGTTCGCGCCCTGCTTTTTCAGGCTCTCCTGTACGGAACGCGCCAGGCCTTCACCATACTGCTGTTTGTCATGCACCACGGCGATACGCTGCGGCTTCAGCTCGCTCATAATGTATTTGGCTGCGGTCGGCCCCTGATCAGAGTCCAGACCGGTGGTGCGCATAATCAGTTTATAACCGCGGGAAGTCAGGTCAGGTGCGGTTGCCGCCGGGGTAATCATCAGCACGCCTTCATCTTCATAGATGTCAGACGCAGGCTGGGTCGAGGAGGAGCAGAGATGGCCGATAACATAACGGATACCGTCGTTAATCACCTTGTTCGCGACCGCAACGGCCTGTTTCGGGTCACAGGCGTCATCATATTTCACCGCAACCAGTTTGTTGCCGTTAACGCCGCCTTTGGCGTTGATATCTTCAATCGCCTGAGTAGCGCCCGCGAACTGCATGTCGCCGTACTGCGCCACCGGACCTGACATTGCGCCAACAATCGCCACTTTAATATCTTCAGCCAGCGCCGCATGGCTCATCGCCAGTGCTACACATCCCGCCAGTAATGCGCGACCTTTCATTTTCATCCTGACTACCCCATCTGTTTTGTCGTGTATGTTGTGAGTGCGTGCATTGCCAGATAAAGTCGAAAACTGATTAATCATGAAGGAGTTAGCGTACTTTTCTGGCATTTTTTAGTAATAAGGCTTTATTTTTCAGGTTATTAAACAGGATGTTTCTTCTGTAAATCAACTGACATATTCAGAATTGACTGAGTGAAACAGCATAATACACTGGAGGCAATGGCCGGCTTTTCACCACTTTGCCAGCGCATTATGCTGGGTTAATCGCTGGCTTAACCTGTTTACACCTATTATCCTGGCACCCAGGCCATCTTTTGACCTGTTTTATTGATGAAAATGTGGTGGCGCTCTGGTTGTATACTTTCGCTGCACTTTCCCCTTTTTTAGAGGTTTTTGTTATGAAGCTGACTATCCAGCGTTTAACCACGCTGACGCCGCAGGACCGCATCGATCTGGGCAAGGTCTGGCCCGATCTGAAGATTGAAGAACTGGAATCGCGGCTGGATGAGCGCCATCGTCTCTATGCGGCGCGCTTCAACGATCGGTTGCTGGCCGGGTTACAGCTGGAAATCTCCGGTACGCACGGCAAGATCCACCGGCTGGCGGTACGTGACGTGACGCGGCGACGCGGTGTGGGCCACTATCTGCTGGAAGAGACGATTGCACAGAACGGATCGATAGCGGACTGGTGGATTGCCGATGATGGCAGTGACGATCAGCAGGTCCGGGCGGCGTTTATGCAGGCGTGCGGCTTCCGGGCGCAGAGTGACGGCTGGATACGGGCAACAGATGACGCAGAGGGGATGACGGAAGAAGCGTGACGGTTCAGGGCGATAAAAAGCAGCAGGGGCGACATATTGTCGCCCCTGTGGATATTACGCTTCGATCGCCATACGCAGTTTTTTCATGGCGTTCTTTTCCAGCTGCCGGACACGTTCGGCTGAGACGCCATACTGATCGGCCAGCTCCTGCAGCGTGGTTTTGTTATCTTCGTCCAGCCAGCGGGCGCGGATGATGTGCTGACTGCGCTCATCCAGGCCTTCCATCGCATAGCTCAGCTTGTCAGCGGCGTGTGCGTCCCAGTTATCCTCTTCAATGCCATCAGCAAAGTCAGAGGTCTTATCCTGGAGATAGAGCACCGGGGCCATCGAGCGGCCTTCACTGCTCTCATCATCGGCAGACATATCAAAGGTCATATCCTGCGCAGCCATACGCGACTCCATTTCACGTACGTCTTTGCTGCTTACGCCCAGCTCACGCGCAACCATCTCAACTTCATCCTGATTGAACCAGCCCAGACGCTGCTTGGTTTTACGCAGGTTAAAGAACAGCTTACGCTGTGCTTTGGTGGTCGCAACTTTCACGATACGCCAGTTACGCAGCACGTACTCGTGAATCTCGGCTTTAATCCAGTGCACGGCGAATGAAACCAGGCGCACGCCGACTTCCGGGTTGAAGCGGCGCACCGCTTTCATCAGGCCGATATTACCTTCCTGAACCAGGTCAGCCTGTGGCAAGCCGTAACCGGAGTAATTACGAGCGATATGAACTACAAAGCGTAGGTGTGACAGGATCAGCGTCTTAGCTGCATCCAGATCGCCCTGGTAATGCAGCCGTTCAGCTAACGCTTTTTCCTCTTCTGCCGACAGCATCGGCCAGGTGTTGGCAGCCCGGACGTAAGAATCCAGGGTACCCGGAGAAGCAATAGCTAAAGTTTGCATTTCTTTGGTCATTCAAACCCTCACAAATTCAATGGAATTGCCGCACATTTCCCTGCGCAGACGATACAGTAAGTCAACGTCGCGCGAAATCCGAAAGCAATCTGTGCTACTTAGAGTGTGAAAGTTATCCACAAGTTCAATTATAACAGTGAATATTTTACACACAGATGACAGGAAGGGAAGAGGGGAAAAGGTCCTCTGCATACACTGTCGGTAGCAGAGGACCATTATAACAAAAAAATGTTGCAGGCGTTTACTGCGGCGTAAATCGGCGTAAATGTTGTACCGTGGCCAGCCAGGCCGCCACCCAGCCGATGATAGCCGCAATCAGCAGCAGCAGCAGCGCTTCATCCCAGGCGAAGCCTTCCAGCGAGAAGGTGGTGCCGAAGACGGTCGCCACGCTGGCAACCACCGACTGCAGGCGCAGCACCAGCACTTCCGACAGCAGCAGCGACAGCACTGCTCCGCTGAAGCCCAGCAGCGCCCCGCCATAGAGAAAAGGCCGCAGGATGAAGCCATCCGTCGCGCCGATCAGCTTCTGAACGTTAATGGTGTCACGCCGGGCGAAGATGCTGAGCCGGACGCTGTTGCCGATCACCAGGAACACCGCCACGATCATCAGTACGCCAATCATTGACGCGATCTGCCCCACCAGCCCGGTCAGCGCGGCCAGTCGTGCAAACCAGCTGTCATCCATCCGGACTTCATCCACGCCCTGCACTTTCGTCACGCGGTCGCGCAGGCTCTGCATGGTGTCGGAGTTCTGGAAATTGAGCTTCGGCGTGATGATAGCGACGGCGGGCAGCGGATTCTGCTCCAGCATATCCATCGCGCCGCCAAAGCCTGACCAGTTACGGAACTCGTTCAGCGCCTCTTCCCGCGTCAGGTAGTTGACGTTATCCACCCCTTCCACCTGCTTGAGCTGCGCCACCACATTTTCGGCCGCGCTGTCATCCAGGGTCTTGGAGAGATAGACGGTTAACTGCGGTGCCGGATACCACTGGGTCGCCGCCTGACTGACGTTTTTCCACACCATGTAGCAGACGCTGGGCAGCGTCAGGGAGATGGCGATCACCATCACCGTCAGCAGCGTAGCCAGCGGCTGACGCCACATGTCAGAGAGGGTGCCGCGCAGCGCATAGCGCCACTGCTCCTGCCAGCCGCCCTTCAGCGCTTTACTCTTCGACGGCTGCTTTGCTTTCGGTGCCGCCGGACGTTTAATGCGTTTATTGACCATCGTGGCCTCCGTGCAGGCGTCCCTGATTCAGCGTCATCATCCGATAGTTGCGTCTGGCGATCAGGCCGCTGTCATGTGTCGCCATCAGGACGGTGACGCCGACACGGTTGAACTCTTCGAACAGGCGCAGAATATCTTCTGACAGCGCGTCGTCGAGGTTGCCGGTGGGTTCATCCGCCAGCAGCACCGACGGTTTGTTCACCACCGCACGGGCGATGCCGACACGCTGCTGTTCACCACCAGAAAGCTGAATCGGATAACTTTTCGCTTTGTCGAGCAGACCCACTTTATCCAGCGCGGCCGACACGCGACGACGGATATCTTCGCCACTGGCGCCTGAGATAATCAGCGGGATCGCCACGTTGTCATAAACCGACCGATCCATGAGCAGGTGGTGGTCCTGGAAGATCATGCCGATCTGACGACGCAGAAACGGCACTTCACTGTTCCGCAGACGGGAAATGTCATGGCCACTGAACCAGATTTTTCCGGCACTCGGGCGCTCAATGCCACAAATCAGCTTCAGCAGGGTACTCTTACCGGCACCGGAGTGGCCGGTGAGAAACGCCATTTCGCCTGGGCGCAGATGGAAATCTGCCCCCTGCAGCGCCTGACGTCCGCCGAGATATGCCTTACTGACCTCTTCAAAGCGAATCATCCTAATTAGTCCTCTCGGGCAAACAGTGCCTCAATAAAATCGTCCGCCTTAAACGGTCGTAAATCTTCAATGCCTTCACCGACACCAATGTAGCGAATCGGAATACCGAACTGATCGGCCACTGAGAAGATCACGCCGCCTTTAGCGGTGCCATCCAGTTTGGTGAGCGCAATACCGGTCAGGCCGACCGCTTCGTTAAACAGCCGTGCCTGGCTGACCGCATTCTGTCCAGTGCTGGCGTCCAGCGTCAGCATCACTTCGTGAGGCGCTGACTCATCCAGCTTCTTCATCACGCGGGTGATTTTTTTCAGCTCTTCCATCAGGTGCGATTTGTTCTGCAGACGCCCGGCGGTGTCGGCAATCAGCACATCCACGCCGCGCGATTTCGCCGCCTGGATCGCATCGAAGATCACCGAAGCGGAATCTGCGCCGGTGTGCTGGGCAATCACCGGAATGTTGTTGCGCTGGCCCCACACCTGCAGCTGCTCAACCGCCGCCGCACGGAAGGTATCGCCCGCCGCTAACATCACGGATTTCCCTTCGGCCTGATACTGGCGTGCCAGCTTACCGATGGTGGTGGTTTTCCCCACACCATTGACGCCCACCATCAGAATCACAAACGGTGCTTTGCCTGAAACGTCCAGCGGCGCGTCGACTTTTGCCAGAATCGAGGCCATCTCCGCCTTCAGCAGGCCATAGAGCGCTTCCGCGTCGCGCAGCTGCTTGCGGTTTGCCTGCTGGGTCAGATGCGTAATGATGCGGCGCGTGGTATCGACACCCACATCCGCAATCAGCAGCTGCTCTTCCAGCTCATCAAACAGATCGTCATCAATCTTTTTGCCCCGGAACAGGCTGATAAAGCCGGAACCGAGGTTCTGACGGGTTTTCACCAGGCTGCGTTTCAGGCGGGTGAAGAAGCCCTCTTTGGCGGGACGCTCCTGCTCCTGCGCGATGAATGGCGCAGCGGCCAGCGGCAGATCGCTGACGGTATCAGGGACGCTCTCGTCCACCGGTTCCTCAGCGACAACCTCCGCGTCGGCCAGCGCCAGCGCGGTCAGCTCCTCCTCGCTCAGCGTCGCGTCGGTGTCACCGGGCAGAGTTTCCGTATCCGCAACGTCCTCTGCCCGTGCGGCAGACCCCTGCTCGCTGTGCGGCGTGTCGATAATCTCTGCATCGCCCAGTGCCAGCGCGGTCAGCTCCGCGTCGCTCAGCGAGGCCGTGGCATCATCCGGTGTCGTTTCAACGACTGCAGCATCGCCCAGTGCCAGCGCCGTCAGCTCCTCTTCGCTTAAGGGTGCGTCTGAGGAGACGGCATCCTCAACCGGCATGAGCACGGCGTCGGCGTCAATGACCGGCGCGTCATCATGCTCAGGTGCAGCAGATTCAGTGAAAGCGTCAGATTCGGTAACGACAGGTTCAGCGTCATCCAGCGCCGCCGGTGCCGCTTCAGATGGCGCGGCCGCGGTTACGTCCGCCTCATGCTGCTCGCTGGCCACCGTTTCGGTAAGGGCAACCGTCTCTTCCGCCTCTGCTTCTGCCTGACTTAATGCCGGGGCTTCCTGTTCTGGCTGCTGCTGAGCGGGTTCTGCGACCTGTTGTGTCTGCTCTTCCGCTGCAGGTTGTTTCTCTTCCTCTTTGCCAAATCCCAGCCAGGAAAAAAAGCCACGTTTTTTCTCTTTTGCCATTGTGTGACTACACTCCTCGATGGCTTTGTCCCGGTCGCGCAGGGTTTCCAGGGGTAAATCAATGAAAGTTGGTCATCGCCAGACCGGCGTAAACCGCAGAATAATGCATGACTTCAGCAACTCAGTAGTCTAACACTTTCCAGCCAGCTCACCACAGCACCCTTTTTTAACGTTTCTTCTCACCGATTCGCCCGTTAAACTACGCAACAAATTATGACGAGTTGTGAGCAAGATGACTAAAAACCCCCGCAGTACAGGCGGAACCGGGCAGATCCGTATCATTGGCGGCCAGTGGCGCGGACGTAAATTGCCGGTGCCGGACAGTGCCGGACTGCGCCCCACCACCGACCGGGTGCGAGAGACGCTGTTTAACTGGCTGGCCCCGGTGCTGCCCGAGGCGCGCTGCCTCGACTGCTTTGCCGGAAGCGGCGCATTAGGCCTGGAAGCGCTGTCGCGCTATGCAGGATCGGCGACCCTGCTGGAGCTGGAACGTCCGGTGGCGCAGCAGCTGACAAAAAATCTGCAGACCCTGCGCGCCAGTAATGGCACCGTCATCCAGACCAATACGCTAAACTGGCTGGCGCAGCCGGGCGAACCTTTCGATGTGGTGTTTATCGACCCGCCGTTTCGTCAGGGATTGCTGGCGCAGACGCTGCAGTTGCTGGAGCAGAATCACTGGCTGGCCGATCAGGCGCTGATTTATGTTGAGAGCGAAGTGGAGAATGGCGCACCGCCGGTGCCGCCAGCGTGGGATCTTTATCGCGAGAAAATAGCCGGACAGGTGGCTTATCGTTTGTATCAACGTCAACAGGAGACGCAGGATGTTACTTAATTTGGGGCGTCTGTTGATGCTTTGCGTGTGGGGATTTTTACTGGCTAACGTGGTTCATCCCTACCCGAAACCGCTGACTTACTTTATCAACGTGGCGCTGTTCTTCATGATCATGATGCACGGTCTGCAGCTGGTGTTGCTGCGCGCCACGCAGACGAAAGATGCGCCGCCTATCGATCGCGTCACCCAGATCAAAGTCTTTCTGTTCGGGGTTTTCGAGCTGGTCGCCTGGCAGAAGAAACATTTCCCGCGCAAAAAATAGTGCCGGGCGGGCGTCACGCCCGCCTGTTACTGCACGGGTGTGAAGCTGATAAAGCGCGTGCCCTGCATCTTCAGTTCGCCCCTCGCCCCTTTATCCAGCTGATGGTACTCCGCCTCTTTAATCTGCACCTTAATATCGCTGGCCCCGTTCAGCGGATGAAACAGGGCTTCATACCGCATCTCTTCGCCGGCGATCACTTCCCGCTGCCGTGAACGGCGATTGGGCGCCGGAAATTCCCGTTTGGTTCTGACTTCCGCCTGCAACGTTCGCACCGGTGACGCGTCATTGACCGCGCCTTCACGGCGTTGCTTGATGAACTGACGCGTGGCCAGCACGGCGATAACTGCCAGGACGATAATAAAAATCAGCGGGGGTTTACTCATGGTGAATCTGTGCCTGAGGAGAAGAGGGATCAGGGAGCAAAGGATACAACCAGAGTTGCCTGATTGTCACATCTCTGCGGCGTAACCTAAACTGGAAGGGATATTTTGGGATCTTTCATCATTCTGAATAAAAAAGGGAGAAACAATGCTCTGGTCTTTCCTCGCTGTCCTTTTCTCCGGCTGGCTCTATGTCGATGCCACCTATCGCGGCCCGCAGTGGCAACGCTGGCTGTTTAAACCGGTCACCCTGCTGCTGCTGGTGGGTCTGGCCTGGCAGGCACCGGTGCTGCAGACCACGGACTACCTGATTCTGGCGGGGCTGATCGCAACCCTGATCGGTGATACGCTAACGCTGCTGCCGCGTCAGCAGATGCTCTATGCCGTAGGGGCCTTTTTCCTGTCGCATCTGCTCTATACGCTCTGCTTCGCCGCCAGCATGACCATGACCTTCTTCTGGCCGATCCCACTGACGCTGCTGATCATCGGTGTCGCCCTGATTGGCGTGCTGTGGAGCCGACTGGAGGATCTGCGCTGGCCCGTCTGCACCTTTATCGGGATGACCCTGGTCATGACCTGGATTGCCACCGAGCAGTACTTTTTCCGTCCGACGGATTACAGCTTCTCCATCATGGTGGGTTCAGCGCTGCTGCTGCTGGCAAACATCATCTGGTTTGTCTCTCACTACCGTCGTCGCTTCACTGCCGACAGCGCCATCGTCGCCGCCTGCTATTTTGCCGGTCACTTTATGATCGTGCGCTCGTTGTGGGTGGTGTGATAAAAGTGGCTTGACTCTGGAGTCCACTCCAGAGTGTAGGATAAGGGATGGGCTGTATGGTTCATCCCGTTCTTCTTACACTCCGGAGGTCATATGCATCAACATCACGCCTGTGGCTGCGGCAAACCCCGTGCCAGTCACGCTGCAGCCAAACCGCTGTGCCAGGTTCGCCAGGGCCGCCCCCTCTCCCTTTCTGTTCATGCTGCGACACCCGTGACGGCTGATATGGCAGGCTGCTGCTGTGAAAGCAACAACAGCCCTGGCTCGGAGGCCGATGCCGCAGAGGAATGTGACCGGCGAGACGCCGGTTACCCCTCTAGCTGGCAGGTCAGCGGGATGGATTGCCCCGGCTGCGCCCGCACCATTGAGACGGCCGTGCGCCAGATAAGCGGCGTCACCGATGCCCGCGTCCTGTTCAGCAGTGAGAAGCTCGTCGTCAACGCCAGCCAGGATGTCCGGAACGCCGTCGAACAGGCGGTCAGAAAAGCCGGATTTGAGCTGACGACCTCATCAGCCTCCTCAGTCACCCCCGCCGCCCGTCCGGGCTGGCAGCAAAACCAGATGCTGCTTTTACTGGCGCTGCTGGTGCTGCTCAGCAGCGTTCTCGGCCAGTTCGCACCCGCCTGGGGGGATCGGCTGTTTGTACTGACCACGCTCATTGGTCTGGCGCCGGTAGCCCGCGCCGCCTGGCAGCGCCTGCGCAGCGGATCGCCGTTTACCATCGAAACATTAATGACGCTGGCGTCGGCGGGCGCGCTGATCATTGGCGCCCACGCCGAAGCGGCGATGGTGCTGCTGCTGTTTCAGCTGGGTGAACAGCTGGAAGGCTATGCCGCCGCCAGAGCGCGCAGCGGGGTGACCCGCCTGATGGCGTTACGGCCTGAATCTGCGATCCGCCTGCAACAGGGTCAGCGCACGGAAGTTCCCCTCACGGCGCTGCGCCCCGGCGATCGGATTGAGGTGGCGGCGGGCAGCCGACTGCCGGTCGACGGCCGGTTAATCAGCCCGCTCGCCAGCTTCGATGAGAGCGCGCTGACCGGTGAGTCACTGCCGGTCACGCGCGCCAGCGGCGAAACGATTCCCGCCGGTGCCACCAGCGTGGATCGCCAGGTGGAGCTGGAAGTGGTGTCGGAACCGGGTGAAAGCGCTATTGACCGTATCCTGCAGCTGATTGAAGAGGCGGAGACACACCGTGCTCCGGTCGAGCGCTTTATCGACCAGTTCAGTCGTCTCTACACGCCGCTGGTGATGCTGCTGTCGCTGCTGGTGATGGTGGTGCCGCCCCTGCTCGGCGCAGGCGACTGGCAGCCGTGGATCTACAAAGGCCTGACCCTGCTGCTGATCGGCTGTCCCTGTGCGCTGGTGATCTCCACGCCTGCAGCCATTACCTCCGGGCTGGCGGCAGCGGCCCGGCAGGGTGCGCTGATCAAAGGCGGCGCGGCGCTGGAGCGGCTGAGTTCGCTGCGCAGAGTCGCGTTTGATAAAACCGGCACCCTGACGCCGGGCAAACCGCAGCTGACGCAGATCCTGCGGTTTGGCGCGGCCAGTGACGCGGAGATGCTGGCGCTGAGCGCCGCAGCCGAACAGGGGGCGACCCATCCGCTGGCCAGCGCCATTGTGGCGGCCGCCCTGGCGCGTCATCTGCCGATGCCGGCTGCACGGGATCAGCAGGTTCTGGCCGGACGCGGCATCCGGGCCTGGGTAGCAGAGCAGCAGATTGAACTGCTGACGCCCGCTCATGCGCCAGGGCTGACCGCACAGCAGCGCAGGCAGATTGCGCAGCAGGAGGAGGAAGGTAACACCCTGGTGGTGCTGATGCGCGACGGTGAGGCGCTGGGTGCGCTGGCATTGCGCGATCGGCTGCGCAGCGATGCAGTGGCGGCCATTCAGGCGCTGAACCGGCTCGGCATTGAGAGCCTGATGCTGACCGGCGATAACCCGCGCGCCGCCGCGACGCTTGCCCGCGAGCTGGCGATCGATTATCGCGCCAGCCTGCTGCCCGCCGATAAAGTGGCCGCTATCCGTGAGCTGAGTCAGCAGCAGCCGCTGGCGATGGTCGGGGATGGCATCAATGATGCACCGGCAATGAAAGCGGCGACGCTGGGCATTGCGATGGGCAGCGGCACCGATGTGGCACTGGAGGCGGCCGATGCGGCGCTGACGCGGAATCAGCTCACGCAGCTGGCCCCGATGATTGTGCTGGCGCGCCGGACACGCCGCATTATCCGTCAGAATATCGGCATTGCGCTGGGGCTGAAGGCGATTTTCCTGGTCACGACCCTGCTGGGGCTGACCGGACTCTGGCTGGCGGTGCTGGCGGATTCCGGTGCAACCGCGCTGGTGACGGCCAACGCGCTGCGCCTGCTGCGCCACCGCGACTGAGCGCGCGGCGCCCGCCAGGGGCCGGGGATAACGACGGCCGGTGCGGCTGGGGTTATCCCGCCATCCCTTTGCGGATCAGAAACTGATAGGGCAGCGTCTCCGTCTGCTGTGCCAGCAGGCCATGTTCCATAAAGCGGCAAAAGCCAGGAATATCGCGGGTTGTGGCGGGATCGTCGGCGATGATCAGTAAAGTCTCACCCTCCTGCAGGCCACGTACGGTTTTGCGCACCATCATCACCGGCTCCGGGCAACGCAGGCCGCGGGCATCCAGCTGATGGTCGGCAGAGGAAAAAAGATCGCTCATATTCAACTCGCTTCAGGTCAGGGGCGCTCATTCTAGCGCGTGCTGACCGTGACGCAAGGCGATAACGATTGCGCTAAAATTAACCATTGCATTAAAAGCACAACGCGGTAATATGCCGCCGCTTTTTGCTCATAAAACGGCCTGGCACCGCCCGAACGGTGTCCCGCAATGGGTTCCCTCACCCCAACATTAAAAAGGTTGATTATGCTCGCATTTTCTTCGCGTCAGCGCATGCATGCGCTTTTCTGGTTGTCGCTGTTTCACCTGCTGGTGATCACATCGAGCAACTATCTGGTTCAGCTGCCTGTTTCTGTCTTTGGCTTCCACACCACGTGGGGCGCGTTCAGCTTCCCGTTTATCTTCCTGGCGACCGATCTCACCGTGCGAATTTTTGGCGCACCGCTGGCCCGTCGTATTATCCTGGCGGTGATGATCCCGGCGCTGTTTATCTCTTACGGCGTCTCGGCGCTGTTTTATCAGGGAGAGTGGCAGGGCTGGCAGGCACTGAAAGAGATGAACCTGTTCGTGGCCCGCATCGCCTGCGCCAGCTTTATGGCCTACGCGCTGGGGCAGATCCTCGACGTTCATGTCTTTAACCGGCTGCGCCGCCTGCCGCAGTGGTGGGTCGCACCAGGCTGCGCCATGTTCCTGGGAAACATCAGCGATACGCTGGCCTTCTTCTTTATCGCCTTCTATAAAAGTCCCGATGCGTTTATGGCGCAGCACTGGGTAGAGATTGCGCTGGTGGATTATAGCTTCAAGGTGCTGATCTGCATGATCTTCTTCCTGCCCGCTTACGGTGTGCTGCTTAACGCCGCGCTGAAACGTCTGGCTGAACGCCAGACTGCCCGCCAGGTAAATTTCGGCTAATCCGCCATACATTTTTCCGCCATTACCCGCTAAGATCTTCTGACAATCATCAGGTTGCGTTTGCAGCCTGATTCCTGTTGTACTGATGCCTGACCGGAAATTTAAAAAGGGATTCTGATGCGTAACCTGGTGAAATATGTAGGAATGGGCTTACTGGTTCTGGGCTTAGCGGCCTGTGATCAGAAGAAAGATGACGCGGCGAATGACAACGGCGTCAGCGCCAGTCAGTCGGCGCAAACCGTGACGCTGATGGATGGCAAACTGAGCTTCTCACTGCCGCCAGGCATGTCAGACAAAAGCGGCAAACTGGGTTCGCAGAGCACCAATATGCATGTCTATGCGGATGAAACCGGTGCCCGCGCCATCATCGTGATTGCCGGTGAGCCGACCAGCGAAGCGCTGGATGTACTGTCGCAGCGTATGGAGCAGCAGCAGCGTAACCGCGACCCGCAGCTGCAGGTGGTGTCGAACAAAGCGGTAACGCTGAAAGATCAGCCTGCTCAGCAGCTGGACACGGTGATCTCTGCCAACAACCAGACCTCATGGTCCTCGGTGGTGCTGGCGAAGGTCGACGGCAAGCTGGTGACGCTGCAGATTACGCTGCCAGGCGATAATCAGCAGCAGGCGCAGAGCGATGCTGACAACATCGTGAAGAGCATCTCGCTGAAATAATCCGGTCGCTGGCCTCTCTGCATTGCAGGGAAGCCAGCTTCCTTAACGTCTGTTTATAACCCCGCATTCTCACGAATATATTTTCGGGCTTTGAGCGCATATTCAAACGGATTGGCCAGCGCCGGGTCCTGCTCCGCTTCCACGACCATCCAGCCCTGATAGCCATATTCATCCAGAATTTTAAACACCGGCTTAAAGTCGATTACGCCATCACCCGGAACGGTGAAGGTGCCCTTTTTCACCCCTTCCAGGAAGGAGAGATGATTCTCGCGAACCGCCGCGACCACCTCGTCACGCACATCCTTGAGATGAACATGGAAGATGCGCGGCAGATAGTTCTCCAGCACCGCCAGCATCTGCTGCTGTGACCCCTCAGAGTAGTAGATGTGGCCGGTGTCATAGAGCAATCCGACCCGATCGTCGGTCATGGCCATAAAGCGGTCAATCTCTTCGGTGGTCTGAATGCCGGTGCCCATGTGGTGATGCAGCGTGACGCGCATCCCCTTCTCCGCCGCGAGACGTGCCAGTTCGTTGTAGCCGTCGGCCGTTAACTGCCACTCCTCATCACTGAAAATGGGTTTCTGCTCAAATAGCGCCAGCGGGGTGCCCTGAATGCTTTTACTCTGCTCAGAACAGCCAATCACCCGCGCCCCCATTGCATGGAGAAAGTTCATGTGATTGATGAACTCATCAATGGTTTTTGCTCTGTCGCCGTTGGCGAAGAAGGTACTGAACCAGGCGTTGCAGATTTCGATGCCGCGAATATCGAGCATCGGTTTCAGAATTGCCGGATCGCGCGGGTATTTGCTGCCCACTTCGCTGCCGGTAAAGCCCGCCAGCGCCATCTCACTGACGGTCTGCTGAAAGGTGTTTTCATGGCCGAGATCCGGCATGTCATCGTTGGTCCAGCCAATCGGCGCGATCGCCAGTTTTACATTTTCTTTGTTCATCATCTTATTCCCGGACGGAGCGCGGCAAGGCCGCATACAGGGCTGAATCAGCGATAGAAATCAGGACGTGGCGGCATCTCTACCGGCTCTATCGCCCCGCTGTTCTGCGCTTTGATGCAGGCATCGGCGGCCACCGAGGCGGCAAAACCATCCCAGGCCGAAGGACCGGTCAGCTGGCCCGCTCTGATGTCATTGATAAAGGCCTGCAGCTCCACGTCATACGCCTCAATAAAGCGATCTTTCCAGTCGACCAGGATCGTGTTCGACAGGCGCGCCTCTTTGCGCAGCTGCACGGAGGAGGGCTCAGGCAGACGCGCAATGCCCTCTTCCCCCACCACTTCACACTGGATGTCATAGCCGTAGGCGCAGTTCACAAAAATCTCGACGTCGATGCGCACCCCTTTCCGGGTTTCGAACAGAACGATCTGCGGATCTTTCAGCTGCCCATGCGTCTTCGATGTGACGCGCGGAAAGACCACCTGCACCGTTTTATAGTCATCATTTGTCAGCCAGCGCAGCACATCCAGCTCATGGATCAGGGTGTTGGTGATCGCCATCGGCGTGGTGTAGTTCTCCGGCACCGTCGGGTTGCGGTGCGCACAGTGCAGCATCAGCGGCTCACCAATATCGCCATCGGTGATCACTTTTTTCAGCGCGCGGTAGCCCGCATCGTAAGGCCGCATAAAGCCAACCTGCACCAGCCGTTTTCCCGCTTTCATCTCCGCATCCACCACCCGGCGGCAGCCTTCGGCACTCATCGCCAGCGGCTTCTCACAGAACACCGGCTTTCCGGCGGCAATCGCCGCCAGGGTGAACTCTTCATGGGTGGGGTCCCATGAGGTGACCAGCACCGCCTCGACATCCGGTGACTGAATCACGTCGTGACCGTTCTCAAAAACCTCCGCTTCAATGTTCAGGCGCTGCAGGGCGGCACGCGCACCCTCGACGTTAATGTCAGAGACCGCCACCACCTGTGCCCCCTGCAGCACGTGGCTGCAGCGACGAATATGTTCCTGACCGATTGCACCTGTACCGATGACGCCAAGTTTCAAAGTCATAATTACACCTGTGTAGGGTTCGTACGGAGAAGAGGAAAACGGGCCGCGATACGGCCCTGAAATTAATATTTTCGCGCCTGGCCGAGATGCGTGTTGAGCTTGTCCGCGACGACCTGGGCGCGTTCGGTCTGCGAAGCCTGCGCCACCCCGACATGCCACCAGCTGAAATATTTGTGGATCATGGTTTTTGGCAGCACTTTGATGTCGATAAGGGTGGAAATCGTCTGGGTGCGGGCATCTTCCAGCGCCGCCCTGAGCTCTTCAAGCGTGGTAACCCGGTAGGTTTTACAGCCATAGCCTGCGGCAATGGCGGCGAAATCGACCGGGATAAAGCCGCCATCGAGCCTGCCCCCTTCCGGGTTGCGGAAGCGGAACTCGGTGGTGAAGCTGTCCATGCCATGTTCCATCTGCAGGTTATTGATGCAGCCGTTGGTCATGTTATCCAGCAGCACCACGTTGATCTTCGCCCCCTCCTGAATGGAGGTAACCAGTTCGGAGTGCAGCATCATAAAGGAGCCATCCCCGACCAGCGCATAGACCTCACGCTGCGGCTGAGCGAGCTTCACGCCCAGCGCGGCATTGACCTCATAGCCCATGCAGGAGTAGCCATATTCGACGTGGTAGGCGTTGTAATCTCTGGTGCGCCAGACGCGCTGCAGGTCACCCGGCAGGCTGCCCGCCGCCGCCACCACCACTGCCTCTTTGGGCAGCTGTTCATTCAGGGTGCCAAGCACGCTGCTCTGCGTCAGCCAGGAGTGGGTCAGCTGGTTAAACTCGGCAAACACCGCGTCGCGGTCGAGATGATCCGCAATCTCCGGCACAAAGTCGCCATCATGCCAGGCCACCTGATAGACGCGCTGCGTCTCTTTCAGCAGCTGGCTCTGCGCCTCTTCAATCTGGCTGCCCCAGTCGTTACTGTAGTGCTGTGATGCCAGCCCGGCGGTGAGCGCCGTCAGCCCTTCACGGGCATCGGCCAGCAGCTGCACGCCATCCAGCTTGTAGCTGTCGAAGTTGCTGACGTTGATGTTCAGGAAGCTGACATCAGGATGACGGAAAATCCATTTGGAGGCGGTGGTGAAGTCGGTATAGCGGGTGCCGATGCCGATCACTAAATCGGCCTCTTTCGCCAGCAGGTTAGCGGCCAGCGAGCCGGTTTCACCGACGCCGCCGACATTCAGCGGATGGTCAGAAACCAGCGTGCCCTTTCCCGCCTGGGTTTCCGCAAAGGGGATCTGATAGCGCTCGGCAAACTGGCGCAGCGCCTCACCCGCCTCAGAATATTTCACCCCGCCGCCGCAGATAATGAGCGGTTTACGCTTGCGGGAAATCAGGGTCAGCGCATCCGCCAGCTGCGCAGCGACGGGCAGGCGGCGATCGAGCCGGTGCACCCGTTTCTGGAAGAAGTAGTCGGGGTAATCCCAGGCTTCGCCCTGCACATCCTGCGGCAGCGACAGGGTAACCGCACCGGTTTCAGCGGGATCGGTCAGCACCCGCATGGCGTTGATACAGGCGGACATCAGCTGCTCCGGGCGACTGACGCGGTCCCAGTATTTGCTGACCGCGCGGAACGCATCGTTGGTGCTGATGCTGAGGTCGTAGCTCTGTTCAATCTGTTGCAGTACCGGATCGGGCTGGCGCGTGGCGAAGACGTCGCCGGGCAGCAGCAGCAGAGGAATGCGGTTGGCCGTCGCGGTGCCCGCGGCGGTGATCATGTTGGCTGCCCCCGGTCCCACTGACGAACTGCAGGCGATAATCTGCCGGCGCAGCGACTGGCGGGCAAAGCCCGTCGCGGCATGGGCCATCCCCTGCTCATTACGCCCCTGCCAGACCACCAGATCGCCGCTATCCTGTTCCAGCGCCTGGCCCAGCCCCAGCACGTTGCCATGGCCGAAGATGGCGAAGATGCCTTTGACGAATTTTGTTTCAGTGCCATCAACATCGATGAACTGGTTATCCAGAAATTTAACCAGCGCCTGTGCCGTGGTCAGTCTGATTGTGCCCATATGCTTTTCCTTTACATGCTGGCGGACCCCGACTCCCGTAACACCGCGCCAGGCGCTGTCATCGGCGGAAAAGGCGACCGGAATAACTGAAACGTGAGGCGATTATAAACAAATATATTTTTCATAAAACACGCTTACAGAAGAAACATTTCATTTTGCGAGTGAGATCAAATTTAACCGCTGCGTCAGCCCTGGCGGGCTATCGCGAGGGTGAAAAGCGGAACGTTTAGCCATGAGCAGGGTACGATAAAAAAATTCATTCCGTTGCCACCGCCTGGCTGAACGGCACGCCAACAGGTGCATTCGCCTTCACACCCCTGCTGCAGCGGGCATCATCCTCTCAGCACGCAGGCGGAGAGAGGAGATTCAGGATTTTTACCTGGTTCACAAATTTGCGATGGATATTTCATTTCACATTGAATGTGGAATTTTTATTCCTCATACTGCCCTCATCGCCAGTCAGGCTCTTACAGACCCGAACGCAGCGCGCATCTGACGTCGCGCGTTTTGCCCGTCGGCTCTGCCAGTCACAGAAGGAAACCACAGGTATGAATGCACAACAGAAGCCGCTTGATGTGATTTGTATCGGGCGTATTGCCGTTGATTTTTATGGTCAGCAGATTGGAGCACGGCTGGAAGATGTCACCTCCTTTGCGAAGTATCTGGGCGGATCGTCAGGCAACGTCGCCTATGGCACCGCGATTCAGGGGCTGAAATCGGCCATGCTGGCGCGGGTCGGGGATGAGCACAATGGTCGCTTTCTGCGGGAAGAACTGCAGCGCGTCGGCTGTAACACGGATGCGCTGATTACCGATCCGCGGCGCCTGACCGCGCTGGTGATCCTCGGCATCAAAGATGAAGAGACGTTTCCGCTGATCTTCTACCGCGATAACTGCGCGGATATGGGCCTGGTGCCGGATGACGTAGACGAGGCTTTCATTACCTCAGCCCGCGCCGTGGCGGTGACCGGCACCCACCTCTCCCATCCGCAGACCCGTGAAGCAGTGCTGAAAGCGCTGCAGATTGCCCGCCAGAACGGTCTTCGCACCGCGCTGGATATCGATTACCGCCCGGTATTGTGGGGGCTGACCTCGCCGGGTGACGGTGAAACGCGTTTCATTGAATCCTCCCAGGTGACGCAGCAGTTGCAGGAAGTGGTGCACTATTTCGATCTGATCGTGGGCACCGAAGAGGAGTTTCATATCGCCGGTGGCAGCACGGACACCCTGACCGCGCTGAAAAATGTGCGTCAGGCGAGTCAGGCGACGCTGGTCTGCAAACGCGGTCCGCTGGGTTGCGTGGTGTTTGAGGGAGCGATCCCGGATAGCTGGGAAGAGACCCGTCTGCACACCGGCGTGCGCGTCGACGTGCTCAACGTGCTGGGTGCAGGTGACGCCTTTATGTCGGGACTGCTGCGCGGCTGGATGAATGATGAAGGGTGGGAGCAGGCGTGCCGTTACGCCAATGCCTGTGGGGCGCTGGTAGTTTCACGCCACGGTTGTGCACCCGCCATGCCGACCAAAGCCGAACTGGATGATTTCCTGAGCCGCGACGATGCGGTGAAGCGCCCCGATCTCGACAGCCGTCTGAATCATCTGCACCGGGTCACCACCCGCAAACAGCAGTGGCCGGAGCTGAATGTTTTTGCCTTTGACCACCGTAAACAGCTGGCGGAGATGGCACAGGAGGCGGGCGTGGAAGCCAGCCGGATCCCACCGCTGAAGCTGCTGCTGCTGAAAGCCGCTCAGCAGGCTGCCGAAGAGGCGGGGTTAGAGAATAAAAGCGGGATTCTGGCGGATACCACCTACGGACAGAAAGCGCTGAATGCGATCACCGGTAAGCAGTGGTGGATTGGCCGTCCGATTGAGCAGCCCGGCTCACGTCCGCTGCGCCTGGAGCATGGCAATATCGGTTCGCAGCTGATCGACTGGCCCGCCGAGCATGTGGTGAAGTGTCTGGTGTTCTACCATCCTCACGATAGTGCAGAACTGCGCAAAGAGCAGGACGATCTGATACTCGACGTCTGGCAGGGCTGTAACAAAAGTGGCCATGAGCTGCTGCTGGAAGTGATCCTGCCTGAAAGCAACCCGGACAGGAATGAAGCGTATTACGTGGATATTCTGCGCCATTTTTACACGCTGGGCATCCAGCCTGACTGGTGGAAACTGCCGCCGCTGTCCGCAGCGTGCTGGGAGGCGATCGGCACGCTGATTGAGCAGCAGGACCCTTACTGTCGCGGCATTCTGTTACTGGGTCTGGATGCGCCCGAAGAGACGCTGAAAGCGGGTTTTGCCGCCGCAGCCAGCGCGCCCTGGGTGAAAGGCTTTGCGGTGGGCCGGACTATTTTTGGTCAGCCTTCACGCGAGTGGCTGCAGGGGGAACTGGACGATCAGGCGCTGATTGCGCGCGTCAAAGGTAACTATCTGCGGCTGATTGAATACTGGCGCGCGGCGCGCGCCTGATGCTGCTAATGTGTCTGATCAGAGGCTGAAGCGGGGCAAATCTTCCCGCAACGAATAAGCTCAACGCGAAGGTAACACGGTCAGAGGAGGAAAGCGTCCCGCGCCAGGGACGGCGCGGGCCGAGCGGCCATGGATGGCTTAAGCGACTTTCCGATCTGACCGTGTTACCTGAGTCTGCACGATCCTGCAGCGAGCAGGAGCCGATTTTCACCCGCTTATCGCCTGTGAAGAGGCGCATACCGGGCTCTCAAGCCAATCTGTGAACCATTTCATAAAGCCATGAAATAAACCGTGCGATTGACGCAAACAAATGAAATTTTCCATCCATCTGATACTATAGCGCTCATTATACAGCCATTATTCTAATTATTCGGGCAGAAGTGATGAACAATAATCCCACCCAACTTTCTCTGTTGCAGGACGATATTCGTCGCCGCTACGAAACGCTGAGCAAACGTCTTAAACAGGTTGCGCGCTACATTCTTGATAACAGTAACAGTATTGCGTTTGATACCGTCGCCTCCATTGCCCAGCAGGCCGATGTGCCCCCCTCTACCCTGATTCGTTTCGCTAATGCTTTTGGCTTCAGCGGTTTCAACGAAATGAAACAGGTTTTTCGTCAGCACCTGATGGAAGAGACGGTCAACTACACCGAGCGTGCGCGTCTGTTCCGTCAGACCTCCACCGATGACAACGCCAGCGCCCCGGAGAGTCCGTCGGAGATCCTCAACGTCTTTACGATGGTAAACAGCCAGGCGCTGCAGCAGCTGGCGATGCAGGTGAATCCTGAACAGCTGAACAAGGCGGTAAAACTGCTGAGCGAGGCCGAGAACATCTATGTGATTGGCCTGCGCCGCTCCTTCAGCGTCGCCTCCTATCTGGTCTACGCGCTGCGTCATCTGGAGCGGCGCGCGTTTTTGATTGATGGCCTGGGCGGGATGTTTACCGAGCAGCTCAGCCTCGTCAATCCTAAAGATGTGGTGATTGCCATCAGCTATTCACCCTATGCGCGTGAAGCGGTCGAAGTGGTGGAGATGGGCGCCCGACGTGGCGCACATCAGATTGCGATTACCGACAGCCAGGTCAGTCCGCTGGCCGCCTTCAGCGACGTCTGCTTTGTGGTGCGTGAAGCCCAGGTGGATGGCTTCCGTTCACAGGTTGCCTCTCTCTGCCTGGCGCAGACGCTGGCGGTGTCGCTGGCGCTCAACAACGCCGGCACCAGCTGATTTCAGGGCGCAAAAAAGGGCAGCGTGACCCGCTGCCCTTATAGCTGAGAGACTGCTCTTCTGAAGCCGCCGCGGGCTAGGTGTTACGCGGATAATTCTCGCTGTTCACCCAGGCGTGATCTTTCTCCCAGGTAAACTTCCACAGCCGCACAGGCCCCGCCATCACGTTCAGATAGTAGTTGTTGTATCCCGCCAGCGTCGCAACCGGGTGATAGCCGCGCGGCACCATCACCACATCGCGATTGTAAGGTGCCATACAGGCATCCAGCGAGCGATCGTCAGTATAAACGCGCTGCATGGCGAAACCGGGTTCCGGATCGAAACGGTGATAGTAGGTCTCTTCCAGAAGAGTTTCGTTTTCACTCTCTTCATCATGCTTGTGGCTGGGGTAAGAGCTGGTGTCGCCCTCATTGGTATAAACCTCGACCACCAGCAGGCTGTCAGCCGGTTTGTCATCGGGCAGAATATTGTGCACCAGACGCTGATTGCGCCCTTTGCCGCGATGCTCCACGCCCACGTCCGCGGGCGTAATCAGTCGTGCAGGCAGATGCCCGTGACCGGGCGCACTGCAGACCGCCAGCTCCAGATCGCTGTCCGCGTAAACCACCACCTCATCATCGTGCGGCACATAAACGGAGTAAGGCGGCACGCGCTCAAAGGGCGACATGCGCTGACCAATTCCGGGAAACGCCGCGTGACGGGTTTTCACCGAGGCCAGTCCGGCCACCAGCACCAGACACAGCTCTTTATCCCCGCTGGTAAGGTGCAGGGTTTGCCCTTTTTTCAGCAGATAAGCATCAAACCCGACATAGCGCCAGCCGGCGCGTTCAGGCGTCACATGCTGAATACGCCCCTGTGCATCAGGGGCCTGGGCTTTCGACAGTAAAGACATCCTGATCCTCCTCTCTGTCACGGTTGTCGCTGCGGTTGCCGCGCGGGCGTGACGTGCAGCCCGCCTGCGAACAGAAAGACCGGCAGAGTGATCTGCCGGTCGCGCATCCTGCCAGCGTGGAAATAAATCAGCCTAAGGTCGGCATACTGAATTCAGACACGGTCTGCTGACCGGATGGCCAGCGCACGGTGGCGGTTTTCATGCGGGTGTAGAAGCGCACGCCATCCGGCCCGTGCACGTTGAGCGCGCCAAACACCGAGCGCTTCCAGCCGCCAAAGCTGTGGAATGCCATCGGCACCGGAACCGGCACGTTGACGCCCACCATGCCCGCTTCAACGTTCTGCACAAAGTCACGCGCGGTGTGACCGTTGCTGGTAAAAATGGCGCTGCCGTTGCCAAACTCATGGCTGTTCACCAGCTGCAGCGCACTGTCGTAATCCGCCGCGCGCATGATGCTCAGCACCGGACCAAAAATCTCTTCACGCCAGATCACCATGTCAGAGGTGACGTTATCAAACAGCGTGCCACCGACGTAGTATCCCTCAGCATGCCCCTCGACCTGGACATGACGCCCATCGACCACCAGCTTCGCGCCTTCCTGTTCGCCTTTGTCGATGTAGCCCAGCACCTTCTTCTGGTGCGCCGCTGAAACCACCGGCCCCATCTCATTCTCCAGAGCCCCCTGATTCATACCGGGGCCGATGCGCAGTGCCTGCACCAGCGGGGTCAGGCGGGCAATCAGCTTGTCGGCGGTATCATCGCCCACGGCGACCACGACCGGCAGCGCCATGCAGCGTTCACCGGCAGAACCAAAAGCACCGCCCATGATGGCGTTGACGGTGGCATCCAGATCGGCATCCGGCATCACGATAGCGTGGTTCTTCGCCGCGCCAAACGCCTGCACCCGTTTGCCATGCGCGCTGGCGGTTTTGTAGATGTGCTCAGCCACGCCGGAGGAACCGACGAAGCTGACGGCGGCGATACGCGGATCTTTGTAGAGCTGCTCCGCGTCTTCATTCGAGCTATGCACCACATTGAAGACCCCATCAGGCAGGCCCGCCTCGGTCAGCAGTTCAGCCATCCGCACAGACGCCGAGGGGTCCAGGGCCGGTGGCTTCAGGACAAAGGTGTTGCCGCAGGCCAGGGCGATCGGGAACATCCAGAGCGGCACCATCGCCGGGAAGTTAAACGGCGTAATGCCCGCCACGACACCGACCGGCTGCATCAGCGAATAGCTGTCAACGCCGCCGCCGACGTTAGGGGAGTATTCGCCTTTCAGCAGGTGCGGGATGCCGCAGGCAAACTCGATCACTTCAATGCCACGCGTCAGTTCACCCAGCGCATCAGACCAGACTTTGCCATGCTCAGAAACAATCAGCGCCGCCAGCTCGTCGCGATGCTGCTCCATCAGGGCCTTAAAGTTGAACAGGACACGGGCACGGCGCAGGGGCGAGGTTTTCGACCATTCGGCAAAGGCCGCATGCGCGACGCCAATCGCCTGAGCCACTTCATCGGCGGTACTCTGCGTCAGTTCACGTACCACTTTGCCGGTTGCCGGGTCGTAAACAGGAATGGTTTCGTTGCTGGCGCTGAACGTAATTTTGCCGCCAATAAAGTTACCTGTGATTGTCATGATGTTGCCTCTTTAGATGGTTAAGTTCCCTGCAGACGAACCATGCGACCTGCCGCGCTGCCTGACCAGGCAAAGCTGAAAGCGTGCTATGAAGCTATTGCATTGGAATAAATTTTTCAAATAATTCTTTTTGGAAGATTTGCTTTTAGCGGCACAGATCGCATTTTCTCCGTCGGCTTCCGCCTGGCGCGCTCCTGACGTCCGGAGAGCGCCCGTTGCCGAAATCCTCTGCCCGGCAGGCGCGGCTTAAGACGATCACGGCGCGGTTCTCTGCGAGAGAAACCCCGCGAGGCAGCATCAGGCTGAAACGAAATATGAAATTAATGCGAGACAGATCCAATAATCTCCATTTCATAATTCACTATTAATGAAATAAATGTTTTCTTTAGTCGCAATCTTCTTCTGTTCCGGGGTAATCACATGGCTATCGATCCGACCCGTTTCTGTATCAACCGCAAAATTGCGCCCCGGCTCTCGCTGGAGGCCTTTTTTCAGCTGGTTCATCGCCTGGGGCTGAGCAACGTAGAGCTGCGTAATGACATGCCGGGGGGTAGCGTGACAGACGATCTGACGCCCGACCAGCTGCGCGCCCTGACCGACAGATACCAGATTGATATCGTCACCATCAATGCGCTCTATCCCTTTAACCGTATCGATGATGATCTGCTGACCCGCGCAGAGCTGTTGCTGCAGACCGCACAGCAGACGGGTGCGAAGGCGCTGGTGATGTGTCCACTGAATGAGGGGATTGCCCTGTCGCCTCAGGAGACGCAGGCGGCGATGCAGCAGCTGGCACCGCGCTTTGAACATTATGGCATTCAGGGGCTGGTGGAGCCGCTGGGGTTCCCGGTCAGCTCACTGCGCTCGGCCGCAGAGGCGCAGCGACTCATCGCCGCCGCGGGCGTACCCTTTAAGCTGGTGCTGGATACCTTCCATCACCATCTCTATGAAAAGGCGGAGGAGGAGTTCCTCACGGGGGTCGACGTGCAACAGATTGGGCTGGTGCACCTGTCGGGGGTGGAAGATCGGCGGCCCACCGCTGAGCTGACGGATGAAGAGCGCATTATGCTGAGTGACAGCGATGTGCTGAGCAGCGTCATGCAGGTTAAACGGCTGGAGATGCTGGGCTATAAGGGGATCTACGCCTTTGAGCCCTTCTCCAGCCAGCTCAACAGCTGGACACCGGATGAAACGGAACGGCAGATCCGCCACAGTATCGAACTGCTGCAGGCCTGAACCCGGTGTTGGCAGGCGCTGAAAACATGGCCCGCCCGGGCGCGTTTCACGGCGCAGTCTCGTCGGCTGCCGGTGACAGCGCCTGACGCCGTTGCAGGCGCAGCGTGCAGACAAACGCGACGCAGACCAGCAGCGCTGTGAGCAGATACACCTGCGACACGCCGGCATAGTTCATGATGAATCCGGCGATCGGCCCGGTAATGCCCAGCGACAGATCCATAAACGCGGTATAAGTCGCCAGCGCGCTGCCCTGATTCTGCTGCGGCACCACCTTCACCGCGACGACGCCCAGCGCCGGGAAGACCAGCGAAAAACCGGCTCCGGTCAGAAACGCGCCCGCTTTTGCGATCCAGGGGTCGCCCGCCGCCGCGACCAGAAAGAGTCCGGCAGCTTCCGCCGCCAGGCAGAGGCTGGCAACGCGCAGGCCGCCGTGGCGGTTAATGGCATTCGGGAACAGCAGGCGCGTGCCAACAAAGGCGGCACTGAACAGGGAGAGGGCAAAGGCGGCACCTTCCCAGCCTTTATCCTGATAGAACAGCGTAATAAAGGTGGCGATAACCCCGAACCCCGCCGAGCCCATCGCCAGTATCGCGCCAAAGCCGGCAATTTTTCCCAGCACCGCACGAAACGGCAGCGGCCTGGCCCGGCTGGCTTTGACGGCCGGACGCGGTACGGCGCAGACAATGCCCGCCACGCAGAGAGCGACAATGACCAGCGACAGCCAGAGCAGGCCACCCGCCCGGAAGATCACCACGCCGAGCGGCGCGCCAATCGCCATCGCGCCATAGGTGACGATGCCGTTCCAGGAGATGACCCGGCCAATATGCAGCGAACCGACCCGCGCAACGCCCCACAACGAAGTGCCGGTGCCGGTAAAGCTCTGGCCCAGCCCCAGAATCACCCGTCCCACACAAAGCAGCGTCAGGCTGGTCATCGGCGAGTCACTCAGCGCCGCCAGCAGAATACAGAGACCGCTGATCAGGCAGCCCACCAGCCCGATCACCACGACCTTCTTTGGCCCCCAGAGATCGGCGTAACGCCCGGCGTGGGGCCGGCTCAGCAGCGTCGCCACATACTGCAGGCTAATCACCACACCCGCCCAGAAGGCGCTGAATCCCAGCTGGTCATGTACCCATCCCGGCAGTACCGCCAGCGGCAGACCGATAGTGAGATAGCTGGCAAAGTTATAGGCCACAATAGAGAGGATCAGCAGCGTGAGACGGAGGTTGCCGGTTGGGGTGGCCGGTGCCACTGTAGGCTGTTCAGGCATGAGAGATCCCACTCGTATCAGGCTAAATGATAAGGTTTATCCGTCGACTATACCCGCTTTCACCGCTGACGTATCGGCGCTGCGCCGTCAACCGGCCGCAGCGTGCCGGACAAAAGCCCTGCCGCGAAAGTGGAGTGTGGTGGCGCTGATTAAGGCGCCCTTCTGCCGCCGCGCTTTACCGTTTCTCTGATAAATCAGATTGTTAATTTTCTTTCAGCTACACTGTCAACAGCCAATTTACGTCACGGGAGAGGGAATGAGCGAGCTGCAACGGGAAAAGATCGGACAAAATATTCTGATCAAACTGGCAATGCTGGTCATTATCCTCGCCGGGGTGCGGGCAGCGTCCGACATTCTGGTCCCGCTGCTGCTGGCGGCTTTTTTTGCCATTGTGCTCAACCCGTTGGTGACGATGCTGATGCGGCGTGGCTTCCGCCGCGGGCTGGCGATCGGGCTGGTGATCACGGTGATCTTCTGCGTCATGGTGCTGCTGGGCGCCATCATCGCCAGCTCAATGAGTGAGTTTTCCGATCTCTATCCGCAGCTGCGCGCCACCATGGAGCAGAAAATGACGGTGCTGCAGCATCTGGCCGCAGGCTTTCATCTCAACATCTCAACCGACGTTCTGATCAAACATTTCGATCCCAACACCATGATGAATCTGGCCACGGTGGCGCTGAGCGGCTTTTCCGGCGCGATGACTAACACCGTGCTGCTGGTGCTGACCGTCGTCTTTATGCTGTTTGAGGTCCATCACCTGCCCTACAAAATGCGTAACGCGCTGGTGAATCCCAAGATTCGCATCGCCGGGCTGCACAAAGCGCTGAAAGGGGTGACCCACTATCTGGCGCTGAAAACCCTGGTGAGCCTGATCACCGGCGTGGCGGTCTGGCTGACGCTCTTTCTGCTGGATGTGAAGTTCGCGCTGCTGTGGGGTGTCGTGGCGTTTATCCTCAACTTCATTCCCAACATCGGCCCGATCATTGCCGGTATCCCGCCCTTTCTGCAGGCGCTGCTGCTGAACAGCCTGTTTGATGCTGCGATGGTGGCCGCCCTGTTTACGGCCATTCATATGGTGTTTGGCAATATGCTGGAACCGCGCCTGATGGGCCGGGGCCTGGGCCTGTCGACGCTGGTGGTGTTCCTCTCCTTAGTCTTCTGGGGCTGGCTGCTGGGCCCGGTTGGCATGCTGCTGTCGGTGCCGCTTACCAGCATCACGAAAATCCTGATGGAAACCACGCCCGGCGGCAGCCGTCTGGCCATTCTGCTGGGCACCGGGCGACCTAAACGGGTGCGGGGCTTAACCAAGTAAGCGCTGCTGGACGTGCCGCAGATGGTTCTCCATGGCCTGACGGGCAGCCACTTCATCCCCCGCCACAATCGCGCTGGCAATCTGCTGATGGTCAGCGTTCATCTCCTGCGCAAAGCTGTTATCAGCAAAATGGCGCTCCAGCCGCTCGACATGGGGGCTGTGGCGTTTATTCCAGAGCTGTTCCAGCAGATCGCGCAGCACATCATTGCCACTCATCTCGCTGATCAGCAGGTGGAAGCGTTTGTCCTGCGCCAGAAAGGCCGCATCGTTTTCCTGATGCTGCTGCAGCTCAGCGGCCAGTGCCAGCAGGGCCGCCCGCTGTTCCGGCGTACCGTTTCGGGCGGCAAAGCCCGCCAGCATCCCCTCGAAGGCTTCACGAGCCTGCAACAGATCCTGCAGACTGCAGGCTTCACTCTCCTGCGTAACCCCGGCCTGCGGCAGCGGCTGGGCGACATACACCCCGGTGCCGGTGCGGATATCGACCCAGCCGGTCATCTCCAGCGCAATCAGCGCTTCACGCACGGATGATCGGCTGACGCCCAGCTGTTTTGCCAGCTCGCGCTCCGGCGGCAGCAGCCCGCCAGCGACAAAGTCACCACGCGTGATACCGGCCATAATGGCGTTAGCTATCTGACGGTAGAGCCGCTCCGTTTTAATGGCTGCCAGGGTCATTGTCCTCTCCTCTTGTCCTGCTCAATCGGTCTGGTGGCCGATGCAGTTTATGATGCTGCGATCCGGATCACGGCCTTGTTTTGCACACTATCATACTCTTGGTCCAGCGGCCTGACCACTGGGCCGCATCACAGTTAAGGAGTAAACATGGAACATACCTGGCGATGGTACGGCCCCAACGATCCGGTTTCACTGGATGATGCGCGTCAGGCAGGCGCAACCGGCATCGTTACCGCACTGCATCACATTCCCAACGGTGAGATCTGGCCGGTTGAGGAGATCAAAGCCCGGCAGGCCCTGCTGGCGGAAAAAGGGCTGGTCTGGTCAGTCGTGGAGAGCATTCCGGTTCACGAGGCGATTAAAACCCAGCGAGGCGATTACCTGCGCTATATCGCCAATTATCAGCAGTCGATCCGCAATCTGGCCGCCTGCGGCATTGATACCGTCTGCTACAACTTCATGCCGGTGCTGGACTGGACGCGGACCGACCTCGCCTGGACACTGCCCGATGGCGCTAAAGCGCTGCGCTTCGATGCCGACGCGTTCGCCGCGTTTGAACTCTGCCTGTTAAAACGTCCGGGTGCAGAGCAGGACTACAGCGCGGCCGGGCAGCAGGCGGCCAGAGCGCGGTTTGCCGCGATGAGCGAGGACGAGAAAAACACCCTGGTACGCAATATCATCGCGGGCCTGCCCGGCGCCGAAGAGGGGTACACGCTGGAGCAGTTTCAGGCGCAGCTGGCGCACTATGACGGCATCGACAAAGCGAAACTGCGCGAACATATGGCAACCTTCCTGCGTGCCATCGTGCCGGTAGCGGAAGAGGCTGGCGTAAAACTGGCGGTGCACCCGGACGATCCACCGCGTCCTATTCTGGGCCTGCCGCGCATTGTCTCTACCCAGGAAGATATGCAGTGGCTGAAGGAAACCGTCGACAGCCTGCACAACGGATTCTGTTTCTGCACCGGCTCCTACGGCGTGCGGGCCGACAATGCGCTGGTTGAGATGGCGGAAACCTACGCCGACCGCATCAACTTTGTTCACCTGCGCGCCACGAAGCGTGAAGAGAATCCCGATAGCTTCCATGAGGCGGCGCATCTGGCGGGGGATGTCGACATGGTGGGTGTGATCAGGGTCATTCTGGCCGAAGAGCAGCGTCGTCGTCGGGCGGGCAACCTGCGGGCTATTCCTATGCGCCCCGATCACGGACATCAGATGCTGGATGACCTGCATAAACGCACCAACCCCGGCTATTCCGCCATTGGCCGCCTGAAGGGACTGGCTGAATTACGCGGTGTGGAAGTGGCCCTGAAACAGATCTTTTTTGCTGATTAATTTATGCATGTTCCCTGCGTCCGTCCCGTGAGGGCGCAGGGCCTCACGCCCACCGCTGCACATCGCCCGTCCTCCCTCACGTCCTGCCTGCTGAATGTGTGTCGCTGAACCGCAATAAAGACAAAACAAACGTCTGATAAATGAGACCTGCTGTTCGATAATTGACCAGAGTCAGTCTGATTGATTTCAAAAACGCTAATCTGCTCCGCCCGGAGAGATGTTATTCTGCGCAGCGGATTAGCGCCTCCTGATAACACCAATAATATTCAGAGGATTTTGCGGTGCCGCTACTGAAACGAAAACGCGATTACGCCAGGCTGGTGATTATTATCTCCGGCCTGCTGCCTCTGATTATTGGCCTGTTTTTTACCACACTGGATGCGCGCCACACCGTTCAGCAGCAGCAGATGAGCGCGGCAAAAACCCTGCTATCCCAGGCGGAGAGAATGAGCGACAGCGCCTGGGATATGATTACCGAGCTGCGCCAGTTTGAACAGGTGCCCTGCAGCCAGATTGAAAACCAGCTGCAGCGCATCGGCTCGCTTAATCCCTATTTTCGCGCTATCGGTAAAATGGAGCAGGGAAAAATCGCCTGCTCATCGGTGTATGGCTCGCGTCCTGCCCCGCTGAAAGCGATGATTCTGCGCGAGGCCCCGGTCACCGGCAAAGCCTGGTGGAGCCTGTCGATTGCCGGTACCGCCGGTGTACCGACGCGTCCTGCCGTGATTTTTGTACGCGATCTGCCCAATGGCGAGAGTTTCTGGGCGGTGATCGATGGGCAGTACCTGATCGATTTTATGCGCGCCATCAGCAGCACCCATCGCTACCATTTCAGCATGGATTTCAGTGATGGCGCGCCCATCTCCTATGGCGATCCCCAAATCGCCGCGGCGAGCTGGTTTAAACCGTCGATTTACCAGGCGGCCTCCCAGCGCTATCCGCTGAAGGTCACGCTGATAGCTTCGCCCACGGAACTGATTTCAGTCTGGCGTCAGGTGGTGTTTATCACCATGCCAATGGCAGCGATCTTCTCAATTCTGCTGATGATGCTGATGGCGAACTGGCTGCAACGGCGTATTTCATGGCGCGACGAAATCTGGCGGGCCATTTCCCGTGGCCAGTTCAGGGCGCACTATCAGCCCGTTTATGATAACCGGCTGCAACGCTGTGTCGGTGCTGAAGCACTCTTGCGCTGGACAACCCCGGATGGAAACGGCGTGCGACCCGATATTTTTATCGGTGCCGCAGAAGCGGAAGGCATGATTGTACCGCTGACCCGCCATCTGCTGGCGTTAATTGCCGAGGATGTGCAGGACTGGCAGGTTAGCCCTCATTTCCATTTAGGCATTAACGTGGCGGCGGATCATCTGCAGCACCCTGACTTTGTCGACGATATGCTGCACTTTGCTGAGCAGGTCAGGGACAAGCAGTTCCTGATTACGCTGGAGCTGACCGAGCGCAGCCTGATCAAAGAGGGCGCGGCGGTGGCACGCAAACTCGAACACCTGCGTCACTGCGGAATGAAAGTTTCCATCGACGATTTTGGCACGGGCCACTGTTCGCTGAGCTATTTACAGACCTTCACGCTGGATTATCTCAAGATCGACCGGGGCTTTATTAATGCCATTGAGTCTCTGGAGGGCAGAACGCCCGTTCTGGATGCCATTATCCAGCTCAGTCATGAGCTGGATCTCGAAGTACTGGGTGAAGGAGTCGAAACCGCGTTACAGTTCCGTTATCTGCAACAGCGAGGGGTGTTCTTAATTCAGGGCTATTACTATGCCCGCCCGCTGGACAATGCGGGGTTGATCGCCTGGCTCGCCGAACAGGGCAACCAGCCCGTCGAGCCGGACCTGGCCCTTACGACCTGACCGGCTACCGGCGTCTGGCGACAGGATGCTGGCTGCCGATCGGCCCGTGGCGGTTATTCATGTTATCAGGGTCACTCCCTTCGCGCTCCCCTTCCCTCACTGCACCCTGCAGCCCGGCGTTTACGCCATCCGGAAAACACGATAAAGCGCGTTTTAACTGCTGAAAAAAACGGCGATCGTCACGCAGGGTGATAATTTTTTTGCGGAGACAAATAGCCTTATCAATGGCAAAAAGAGGCTAAATGTAGCCCAAACATGACAGATATCACACAAAAACGGTATACTCTGTCGCTGTTCGCAATAATCACAACAGTAATTATTGTGTTAACGGGCGCTAAAACAGCGCGTATTTACGGCTATGCTTAAATTTCTCAACGTGGCGGTCTGTAGGATTCATCCGGCTCGCGCCGTTGAGAACTTTCGTGTTCCATTACAGGGTAATTCTATGAAATTGCGTAGGAAGCGTGTAAAACCAATTGGGATCAATGATGTCACCATCATTGATGATGCCCGTTTACGTAAAGCCATCACGGCGGCCTCTCTGGGTAACGCGATGGAGTGGTTTGACTTCGGCGTTTACGGCTTTGTGGCCTATGCGCTGGGTAAAGTCTTCTTCCCGGATGCGTCGCCAGGCGTTCAGATGATCGCGGCGCTGGGTACCTTCTCTGTACCCTTCCTGATCCGACCGCTGGGTGGTCTGTTCTTCGGTATGCTGGGCGACAAATATGGTCGTCAGAAAATTCTCTCCATCACCATTATCATCATGTCGGTCAGTACCTTCTGTATCGGCCTGATCCCCTCCTATGCCTCCATCGGCATCTGGGCGCCGATTCTGCTGCTGTTAGCGAAGATGGCACAGGGCTTCTCGGTGGGGGGTGAATATACCGGTGCCTCGATCTTCGTGGCCGAATATTCGCCTGACCGCAAACGCGGCTTCATGGGAAGCTGGCTCGACTTTGGCTCCATTGCCGGCTTCGTGCTGGGGGCGGGTCTGGTCGTGCTGATCTCTTCCATTATCGGGGAAGCGAACTTCCTTGAGTGGGGCTGGCGTCTGCCGTTCTTCGTGGCGCTGCCGCTGGGCATCATCGGTCTTTACCTGCGTCATGCGCTGGAAGAGACCCCGGCATTCCAGCAGCACGTGGACAAGCTGGAACAGGGTGACCGCGAAGGTCTGCAGGATGGCCCGAAAGTCTCCTTCAAAGAGATTGCGACCAAACACTGGCGCAGCCTGCTCTCCTGTATCGGTCTGGTTATCGCCACGAACGTCACCTACTACATGTTGCTGACGTATATGCCGAGCTACCTGTCGCATAACCTGCACTACAGCGAAGACCACGGTGTGATGATTATCATCGCCATCATGATCGGGATGCTGTTTGTTCAGCCGATGATCGGCATGATGAGTGACCGTTTTGGCCGCCGTCCGTTTGTTATCATCGGCAGTCTCGCCCTGATGGTCTTCTCGATCCCTGCCTTCATGATGATCAACAGTGGTGTGCTGGGCATGATTTTTGGTGGGCTGCTGCTGATGGCGGTGATCCTGAACTCCTTCACCGGTGTGATGGCTTCGTCACTGCCAGCCATGTTCCCGACCCACATCCGCTACAGTGCGCTGGCCAGTGCCTTTAACATCTCGGTACTGATTGCCGGTCTGACCCCTACCCTGGCCGCCTGGCTGGTTGAGTCAACCGACAACCTCTACATGCCCGCCTACTATCTGATGGTCGTGGCCGTGATTGGTCTGATTACCGGTCTGTTCATGAAAGAGACCGCGAACAAGCCGCTGAAGGGGGCAACACCGGCCGCGTCGGATATGGAAGAAGCGCGCGAGATTCTGCAGGAGCATCACGATAATATCGAGAACAAAATCGAAGATATCGACGCAGAGATCGCTCGTCTGGAAGCGAAACGTAAAAATCTGGTGCAGCAGCATCCGGATATCAACGAGTAATCGTTCTGCTCTCCCGCCGCCCGGCGGGAGAGTCCTTTTCCCCCTCCCTACCGCACACAAACCTTCATGCCCTGCGGGCAAAGGGAGTAAACTGTTGTCACTTTTTTCACCTGCGTAAGAATGAAAATGTCTGATTATTCCCTTATCCAGCGCCCAAGAAGATTGCGCGCCAGCGCGTCAATGCGTGAAATGTTCCAGGAGTCATCCCTGAGCCTGAACGATCTGGCTCTGCCCATTTTTGTTGAAGAAGAGGTCGACGACTACAAACCGATTCAGGCGATGCCTGGCGTGATGCGTATTCCGGAAAAACGTCTTGCTTATGAGATTGAGCGTATCGCCAGAGCCGGTATCCGCTCGGTTATGACCTTTGGTATTTCGCACCACACCGATGCCACCGGCAGCGATGCGTGGAACGAAAACGGTCTGGTGGCCCGCATGTCGCGCATCTGCAAAGAGACCGTGCCGGAGATGATCGTCATGTCTGACACCTGCTTCTGCGAATACACCAGCCACGGTCACTGTGGCGTGCTCTGCGATCACGGTGTCGACAACGACGCCACCCTGGAAAACCTGGGTAAGCAGGCGGTGGTTGCTGCCGCAGCCGGGGCCGATTTCATCGCCCCGTCGGCGGCGATGGATGGACAGGTTGAGGCGATTCGTCGCGCGCTGGACGCGGCGGGCTTTACCCAGACCGCGATCATGTCCTACTCCACCAAGTTTGCCTCCTCCTTCTACGGCCCGTTCCGTGAAGCCGCGGGCACGGCGCTGAAAGGCGACCGTAAAACGTATCAGATGAACCCGATGAACCGTCGTGAAGCGATTCGTGAATCGCTGCTCGACGCGGCTCAGGGCGCAGATTCACTGATGGTGAAACCGGCAGGTGCCTATCTGGATATCCTGCGTGACATCCGTGAGCGTACCGAACTGCCTCTGGCGGCTTATCAGGTGAGTGGCGAATACGCGATGATCAAGTTTGCCGCACAGGCCGGCGCCATTGATGAGCGCAATGTGGTGCTGGAAAGCCTCGGGGCGATTAAACGTGCTGGTGCAGACCTGATTTTCAGCTATTTCGCTCTTGATCTCGCCGAACAAAAGGTGCTCTGATCCCCTCCTCATAAAGAGCGTGATCGCGATGTCACGCTCTTCTTCTCCGCCAAACGGCAAACACCAGAACCTGGCTTCGGCTAAACCAACAAAGGTCTCTGTGATGAAAGCACCTGACATTCCTGCCGACGAGGCACAACGTTTATCGCAGCTGCGTGCGCTGAACATCATGAACACCACCGCGGAGGAACGTTTTGATCGTTTAACCCGTCTGGCCCGCCGCCTGTTTGACGTGCCTGTCGCGTTAGTCAGTCTGCTGGAAGCTGACCATCAATGGTTTAAATCGGCTCAGGGCTTTGCCCCGCCGGGATCGCCGCGCAATATCTCCTTCTGCGGACACGCTATCCTGCAGGATGAGATCATGATTGTTGAAGATGCGCACAAAGATGAGCGTTTTCACGACAATCCGCTCGTCACCGGCGATCCACACATTCGTTTTTATGCCGGCTGCCCGCTGCGTGCACCAGGCGGCGCCAAACTGGGTACGCTCTGCATCATTGGACGCGAGCCGCGCCCGTTTGATGAAGAGGATCAGGCTACCCTGCGTGACCTGGCCGCGATGGCCGAAGCGGAGCTGGTCGCCTTTCAGACCGCCACCTGCGACGAACTGACGCAGATAACCAATCGCCGCGGCTTTATGACCCTGGGACAGATGGTGCTGAACGAGTGCCGGATGAAAAACCGGCCAGCCTCACTGACGTTTCTCGACCTCGACAAATTCAAGCAGATCAACGACTCGCTGGGCCATCGCGAAGGCGACCGTGCGCTGATGGACTTTGCCGACGCGATGAAAGTGGTGTTTAAACACTCCGATCTCTTTGCCCGACTGGGCGGCGACGAGTTTGTGGTGCTGCTCAATGGCATGTCGCAGCAGCAGAGCGAAGCGCTGTTGCAGCAGTTTGCCTGCTATCTGCGTCAGCAGTCGATTAGCCTGAACCGTCGTTACCATCTGCAGTTCTCTTCCGGCATCGTCGAGTTTGATCCGGCGCATCCGCAGTCGCTGGAGCAGCTGCTGCACGTCAGCGATGAACGGATGTATGAGAGTAAAAAGCAGAAACGTGTTGAGGTGTAAGCGCCGCCGCGGCTGAAGGGTCAGGGACGCGCCAGATCGTCGAGCAGGGTCTGATTAAACTTTGCAGGCTCTTCCATTTGTGGCGCGTGCCCCAGCCCCGGAAACTCAATCAGCCGCGCCCCCGGAATGCGTTTTGCGACCACTTTGCCAAGCACGCTGTAATCGCCCAGTCGCGCTTTAACCGCCGCCGGGGCGATATCACTGCCGATGGCCGTGGTGTCGGAGGTGCCGATCATCAGCGTGGTCGGCACCTTCAGATCGCCGAACTCATAAAACACCGGCTGCGTGAAAATCATGTCGTAGATTAAGGCGGAGTTCCACGCCACCTTCTCATGCCCCGGTCCGCTGTTGAGTCCGGCCAGCATATCGACCCATTTGTCATATTCGGGTTTCCAGCGGCCCGCGTAGTAGGTCTGCTGCTCATACTTCTTTATGCCTTCTGCACTGAGCCTGAGCTCCCGCTGATACCACTGATCGACGGAACGCCACGGCGCACCTTTCGCTTTCCAGTCTTCCAGCCCTATCGGATTAACCAGCACCAGCTTCTGCGTCTGCTGCGGATACATCAGCGCATAGCGCGTCGCCAGCATCCCGCCGGTGGAGTGACCTACAATCACCGCCTTCTCCACACCCAGCCGGGCGAGCAGCTGATGTGTATTGTCGGCCAGCTGCTGAAAGCCGTACTGATAGCGGGCGGGTTTGGTGGCGCTGCAGAAACCAATCTGATCGGGCGCGATAACGCGATATCCCTGCTGACTGAGGGCGCGAATGGTCTCTTCCCAGGTCGCACCACAGAAGTTTTTGCCGTGCATCAGCACCACGGTTTTCCCGTTGGCACGCGCTACAGGTTTCACATCCATAAAGCCCATGCTGAGCGACTGCTGCTGCGATAAAAAATCAAAATGCTGCAGAGGATAAGGGTAGTGAAAGCCTTCCAGCTGTTCGCCATAGGTTGTGGCGGCACGGGTGGGGAGGGAGGTCAGTAAGGCCAGCGAGGTCAACAGCACAGTAAGCGGTTTCTTCAGCAGAGGTGTCGGGCCCATCCGGGATTCTCCAGGTTAAAGGTGAGTCGTAAGCCTGGCAGGTCGCGGAAAAAAATCTATTGATGCGCTGTGCGGTGGCAAAGTGTTCACTCGGGCTGGCGATGCATACGCGCCGGTTGCCGTCTTATTTAGCTAAAAGAACCAACAGATTAATTACATTTCATCTTATTTATTAATAAGCACCGTTTAAATGAACCTCACCAGAGGTTGCGATTCAAATCCTGAAGAAACTTTACGCAAAGAATAAGCACATTAAGATAAATAATTCAGAATGCCCGCTCGTTAAACGGGGGTGCCTATGAGCGACCATAAATATAATGAAAGCGTAATTCTCTCCATTACTGAGTGGATTAATCACAATCTCGATCAGCGTTTAAGTATTGATGATATTTCGGAAAAGGCAGGTTATTCCAAATGGTATCTGCAGAAACTCTTTGCCCGCTATCATAATGAAACACTGGCGCGCTATATCCGCAGGAAAAAGCTTAACGCCTGTATTCATGATTTAAAAAACAGCCGTACGCCCATTATCAGCCTGGCGCTGAAATACCATTTTGAAAGCCAGCAATCTTTTACCCGCTCATTTAAACAGATGATGGGCTGCACGCCGAGCGCCTGCCGCAAGCGTCCGCTGAATGATGGGGCCAAAGCAGCGCTGGCAGACGCGCAGAATCCCTGTGCCCTGTGCGGCTACGCGCGGCCCGACGCGAATATTCAGCCGCGTTGTGAGGTCACGCTGCGCCCTGTTACGCGCTCAACGCGCGGTTATGCGCAGGCCGACGCTTTCCGCGATGCCGGTTAATCACTCATCCGGCTGATAATACTGCACACCAATCTGAATCCGCTCGCGTCCCTGAGCAACGCGATGACGATTGGTGTCGCGCAGTGAATAGACACAGCCGCAATATTCCTGCTGATAGAAACTTTCGCGCTTGCTGATTTCGATCATGCGCGCCGACCCGCCACCTTTACGCCAGTTAAATTCCCAGTAGAGCAGATCGGGATAAGCGGCCGCTGCACGGACACCGCAGCTGTTAATCTGCTTCATGTCTTTCCAGCGTGAAATCCCCAGACAGCTGGTCATAACGGGAAAGCCGTTTTCATGCGCATAGAGCGCGGTTCGCTCAAAGCGCATATCAAAGCACATGGTGCAGCGTTCACCGCGCTCCGGTGACCACTCCAGACCGCGCGCCCGCTCAAACCAGTTATCCCGGTCGTAGTCAGCATCAACAAACGGCACGCCAAATTTTTCAGCAAAACGAATATTCTCCTCTTTGCGCAGCTCATACTCTTTGAGCGGATGAATATTCGGGTTGTAGAAATAGATCGTGTAATCAATGCCGGATGCCAGCATCGCTTCCATTACTTCACCCGAACAGGGGGCGCAGCAGGAGTGCAGCAGGACTTTATTGTGACCGCCCGGCAGAGGCAGCGGCTGACGCTGGAAAGGTTCAGACATAAACACCTTCAATCAATAGCAGGAAAGCGGCAGTGTAATGCCGCCGGTGACGAGTTGCAAAATCTGCGCGGCCTGGTGTAATCGTGCCCCTGCCCCTGTTCTGGCTCCGTGGCCACCTCATTGATATCTCATGCTTTATTTTCCGGTTCTGTCTGACTGCGCGGTAACCGTGGTCCGAAATGTGATCGGCAGCACACTGACGTCGACTATGTTTACATAACATTAACAATGTTGACACTGGACTATCGCAAGGAGACTCGCATGGGCGCGGCAAAAAAATCGGGAAATACGCAGAACCGCTTTACCTGGTTCGTCTGTTTTATGGCTGCACTGTCCGGCCTGCTGTTTGGCCTGGATATTGGCGTCATCGCCGGTGCCCTGCCGTTTCTGGCCAGGGATTTGCAGATCACCAACCATCAGCAGGAGTGGGTGGTCAGTTCGATGATGTTTGGCGCGGCGCTGGGTGCCCTGGCGGCGGGCTGGATGTCATCAACGCTGGGTCGCAAGAAAAGTATGCTGGCAGGCGCGACGCTGTTTGTGATTGGCTCGCTCTGGTCAGCCTTCTCACCGGATGTGACCTCGCTGGTCTGCGCGCGCGTGATTCTGGGACTGGCGGTAGGCATCGCCTCTTACACCGCCCCGCTCTATCTGGCCGAGATTGCGCCTGAGCGTATTCGCGGCTCAATGATCTCCATGTATCAGCTGATGCTGACCACCGGCATCGTGGTGGCCTATCTCTCCGACACAGCTTTCAGCTACAGCGGTAACTGGCGCGGCATGCTTGGGGTCATCGCGATTCCGGCGGTGATCCTGTTTGTCGGTGTGCTGTTTTTGCCCAACAGCCCGCGCTGGCTGGCGGCGCACGGTCGGTTTAATGAGGCGCAGCGGGTTCTGGACCGGCTGCGTAACAGCAGCGAGCAGGCCCGTGAGGAGCTGGAGGAGATCCGGGAGAGCCTGCAGGTGAAGCAGCGCGGCTGGTCACTGTTCCGCTCGAATGGCAATTTCCGTCGCGCGGTGTGGCTCGGCATGCTGCTGCAGGTGATGCAGCAATTTACCGGCATGAACGTCGTGATGTATTACGCCCCTAAAATCTTCAACATCGCCGGGTTCTCCAGCACCAGTGAGCAGATGTGGGGCACGGTGATTGTCGGGCTGGTCAACATGCTGGCGACGCTGATTGCCATCTTCTTTGTGGATCGCTGGGGCCGCAAACCCATGCTTACCACCAGCTTTCTGGTCATGGCCGTGGGGATGGGGGTGCTGGGCACGCTGCTGCACATCGGCGTGGAGACCGACTTCCGCAAATATTTTGCGGTGGCGATGCTGCTGATGTTTATCGTGGGCTTTGCGATGGCAGCCGGCCCGGTTGTCTGGCTGCTCTGTTCCGAGATCCAGCCGCTGAAAGGGCGTGACTTCGGGATTACCGCCTCCACCACCACCAACTGGGTTGGCAATATGATTGTAGGGGCAACCTTCCTCACCCTGCTCGATCAGCTGGGGAATGCCAACACCTTCTGGTTCTACGGCGCGCTGAATCTGGTGTTTATCGTGCTGACGATGATGCTGGTGCCGGAGACCAAACATGTGACGCTGGAGCACATCGAACGTAATCTGATGAAGGGCAAAGCGCTGCGTGACATCGGGGCGTAATCGCCCCGACGCGGCTTACCACTGCAATGACTGGCCGGCGTAATCGACGTAGTGATGGCCTCCACGATCGCGCCAGTGGGTCAGCTGCCGGACGATACCTTCCGCGCTCTCTTCTGCCGACAGGGGCGCGTTTTCCCCGCCCATGTCGGTTTTTACCCAGCCGGGGTGCAGCGTCAGCAGCGTCCCGCCCTGCGCGTCCACAGCGCCGGTCAGGGTGCGGCTCAGCATGTTCAGTGCCGCTTTGCTGGCAGCATAGATCGGCATCTGCGCATCCGGGTTTTCATTCAGGCTGCCGAGCTGGGAGGAGGTCAGTGCCAGCACGCCACCCGGCTTCAGCAGAGGCAGCACGATCTCTGCGCTGCGCACCGGCGCGATGGCATTGGTCAGGAAGAGTTGCGCCAGTTCCTGATCGTCACTCTGCGACAGGGTCTGGTGCGACGGCCCGGAAATGCCGGCATTAATCAGAATGGCATCGAACCCCTCACCGGAGAGCTGGTCAGCCAGCTGTTCCACCGCTGAGGTTTGGGTCATATCCAGCGCGTGCCAGCGGATTTCGGGCCGGTTGCCCTGCGCCGGGATGCCACTGCGATGGGTGGCCGTGACCTGCCAGCCCTGCCCGGCGAACGCCTGCGCCACCGCCAGGCCGATACCGCGTGAGGCCCCGATAATCAGTACCTTATTTTGCTGAGCCATATTCACTCCTCGTTAGTGATCTCATCACAAGCTTAACGGCAAATCGGCTCAGAGCGCGGCCCGCCGTGCTTTTCCGCCGGGCCACCGCACGTCAGGTAACTTTTCGCTGCTGGCAGAGGGAATGGAGACGGACGTCAGGCGACTGATGACCGCGCCTGATGAAGGGAAAGGAGCGGGTTTTGATTATCCCTGCGTGTCCCGGCTTTTATCATCCGGACTGTCGCCGTTCTCGTTCCCCTGGCTCTTCTCCACTTCCTGGGGATGGCCCATTGAGAGCGCCGTAGCGCTGGCCGGATCGAACAGTGACAGGCTTTCAATCTGGTCAACCATGATCACCTTACGAAACGACATCGCATCTTTGGGTGTCGAGTCGAGCGTGATGCCATGCTCGGCATACCATTTACTGTAGTTGTGCTCCACCGCCAGCTTCAGGGTCTTGCTGTCGCGATAGCCGCTCAGCATCGGAATCAGCACAATGTTTTTGGTGCTCTCATATTCGAACGTGGAGGCGTGCACCATGCCGATGTAGATGCGGCGAGACTTCAGCGTAATCCACGCCAGTTCACCCTCTTCCATGCACTGAAACAGCAGTTGCTCCACGCCATTAGACCGGGAGAGGCGCTGATAGAGATCTTTACGGCCTGAAACATTCAGCCGTGCGCTGCCCGCCCAGTTGGAGCGGTAGAGGCAGAGCAGGATCGCGAAGGCCAGCATAATGACGACCGGTGCCTGGATGCCGAGAAAGCTCCAGTTCATGAACTCCACCTGCCACTTCAGATGGGCTCCCGGTATGACCTGAACAGCATTCGCCAGCGCGGAGATGCCCAGCAGCAGCAGCCAGACAAGGCCGGTGGCAAAGACACCCTGCAGGACAAAAATACAGCCATACAGCGCGACCAGGAAATAGACGTCCCAGCCTGATGAGCGGCGGATTTTAAAACGGCTGTTCAGATCGCGGCTGGTGTACCAGTAACCACTCACCATCAGGACCATGAATATTGCGGTACCCACCTCAGACTCCCTTTAGCGCGTTTACATGGCGGGAAAAATCTTCGTGGACTTCCTCGCTCAGCGTGTTGACCGAGATATTGCCATTCTCATCAATAATGATGCGTTCACCTTCGGCAATGGAGTCGTTGATATCCTGACGGGTCATGATCTGCAGAAATTTCTCGGGACTGGCAAAGACCGACTTAATAAACCTGAACATAGCGATCCACTTGTGAGTCAAAAAAAGAAGTATGTGACTGAATCCACACTCTCGCCCAATTAATTTCAGGGGAAATTTCTTAAAATCAGCTAATTAGCGAAGCGGTAAGGTGTTGTTTCCGGCCATTTTTTCCTGAAAACCTCAACGTTACCAGCGGCCTGGCGTCGCAGACGCCTCCTGTTTTGTCGGATTGAGCTGCGGGGACGCGGCGCGCTCTCCCGGCCAGGAAAGACTAAGCTCAAGGGTCATCCGCGTACTCTTACCCTGTCTGAAACGCATCGAGGAAAGTTTGCATGAAACTACGAACACTGGGCCGTACCGGTCAGCGCGTCTCTGAAATTGGCTTTGGCGCCTGGGCTATCGGCGGAACCTGGGGAGAGGTCAGCCTGGAGGATGCCAGAGCCGCACTCCATGCCGCGCTGGATGCGGGGGTCACCTTTATCGATACCGCCGACGTCTATGGCGATGGCCGCTCCGAAAAAATCATTGCCGAGGTGCTGAAACAGCGCGGCGGCGAACGCCCTTTCGTGGCTACCAAACTGGGGCGGCGCCTCTCTCCCCATGTGGCTGAAGGCTACAATGCGAAAAACCTCAACGATTTCATTGACCGCTCGCGGGAAAACCTGCAAACCGACACGCTGGATCTGGTTCAGCTGCACTGCCCGCCCACCGAAGTCTATTACAGCCCGGAGGTGTTTGCGGTGATGGATGAGATGGTCGCCGCCGGAAAAATCCGTCACTACGGCGTATCCGTTGAGAAAGTCGAAGAGGGCCTGAAGGCGCTGGAGTTTCCCAACGTCGCGTCCATTCAGCTGATTTACAACATTTTCCGCCAGCGTCCGGCTGAACGGCTTTTGCGTGAGGCGAAACGCCGTGATGTGGCTATCATCGCCCGTGTGCCGCTGGCATCAGGCCTGCTGACCGGCAAAATGCATGCCGACAGCGTGTTTGCCGCTGACGATCACCGCACCTTTAACCGTCACGGCGAAGCGTTCGATAAAGGAGAGACCTTTTCCGGCGTGCCTTATGAGGTGGCGCTGGAGGCGGTTGAGGAGATTCGCCGCTTTGTTTCGGGCGACATCACGATGGCCCTGTTCGCGCTGCGCTGGATCCTGATGAACAACGATGTCAGCGTGGTCATTCCCGGTGCGAAAAACCGCGAGCAGGCGGAAGCCAATGCGCGTGCCAGCGGCGTTAATGCGCTCTCTGCGGAAACGATGACGGCGCTGAAGCAGCTCTATCAGGAGAAGATCGCGCCCCACGTGCATCAGCGCTGGTAAATGGGCGTTACAACGCCTGGGCACAGGCCCAGGCGGAACTCCAGGCCCACTGAAAGTTATATCCCCCCAGCCAGCCGGTCACGTCCACCACTTCACCAATAAAGTAGAGTCCCGGCACCGCGCGCGCCTCCATGGTTTTTGAGGAGAGCTGCGTGGTGTCCACACCACCCAGCGTCACTTCGGCGGTGCGATACCCCTCGGTGCCGTTGGGCTGGATGCGCCAGGCGTGCAGGGTCTGCACCAGTTCCGTTTGCTGTCGGCTGTTGAGCTGCTTCAGCGTGACATCCGGCACCACTTTCAGCGTCTGCAGCACTTCCACCAGCCGTTTCGGCAGGATTTTTGCCAGACTGTTTTTCAGGCTGAGATTAGGATGGGCGTCGCGCTGCGCCGTCAGAAACGGTGCCAGCGGGGTGGCGGGCGACAGATCGACCGTCACGAACTCACCCGGCTGCCAGTAGCTGGAGATCTGCAACACCGCCGGGCCGGATAGCCCGCGATGGGTGAAGAGCATCGCCTCTTTAAAGCGGGTACCATCCTCTGCGTCGATGGTGGTGTCCAGCGCGACGCCAGAGAGCGTCTGCAACTGCTCCAGCAACGGTTTATGCAGGGTAAAGGGCACCAGTGCGGCCCGCGTCGGGAAGACGCTCAGCCCGAACTGCTCCGCAATTTTGTAGCCAAACGGCGAGGCACCCAGACCCGCCATCGACAGGCCACCGCTGGCGATCACCAGCTTTTCAGCCTGCACCGTACTGCCGTTGAGTTGCAGCGTATAACCGCGCTCATCGCGCGTTACGCTGAGCACTTCACTGCGCAGCCGCAGAGTGACATTGCCCTTGTCACACTCGGCCAGCAGCAGATCGACGATCTGCTGCGCGGAGTCGTCGCAGAAGAGCTGGCCCAGGGTTTTCTCGTGCCAGGCGATGCCGTGGCGATTAACCAGATCGATGAAATCCCACTGGGTATATCTGGCCAGCGCCGACTTGCAGAAGTGGGGATTGTGCGACAGATAAGCCGCCGGTTCCGTGTAGAGATTGGTGAAGTTGCAGCGCCCGCCGCCAGACATCAGAATTTTGCGGCCCGGCTTCTTGCCATTATCCAGCAGTAATACGCGGCGTCCCCGCTGTCCGGCCTGGGCGGCACAGAACAGGCCTGCGGCCCCGGCACCAATGATGATAACGTCAAACTGTTCCACTGCAGCTCACTCATATAACAGGAAAGGCGCAGATTGTAGTGATCTGCTCACTGAGACGCCAGCGTCAAAAAATTGCCGTAAATGTGTCATAATGTATCTGCTTAATATCTAACCCTTTTTCGCTGACTTACGCGTCAGGCTTACAACGAAAGGTCAAATTAGGGCTATATTTTCCTTTCCCATACAGCACGTTGTCGCGGATAATGCGCCGCGTTCATGTCCTCCAAAAATGGCGTAACGTTTATGCTACATCTGTTTGCTGGTCTAGACCTCAGTACGAGTCTGTTATTGGTTCTTGCCCTGCTGTTTGTATTGTTTTACGAAGCGATCAACGGTTTTCACGACACGGCCAACGCGGTTGCGACGGTCATCTATACCCGTGCCATGCGTGCCCAGCTTGCTGTGGTCATGGCAGGCGTATTCAACTTCCTTGGCGTGCTGCTCGGTGGATTGAGTGTCGCTTACGCTATTGTTCATATGCTTCCCACCGACCTGCTGTTAAATGTGGGATCGGCACACGGTCTCGCCATGGTGTTCTCTATGCTGCTGGCGGCGATTATCTGGAACCTCGGCACCTGGTATCTCGGTCTGCCGGCCTCCAGCTCCCATACGCTGATCGGCGCCATTATCGGTATCGGTCTGACCAACGCCCTGATGAGCGGCACCTCGGTCGTTGATGCCCTCAACATCCCGAAAGTGCTGAATATCTTCCTTTCTCTGATCCTGTCGCCGATCATCGGCCTGGTGATTGCGGGTGGCTTAATCTTTATTCTGCGCCGCTACTGGAGCAGCACTAAAAAGCGTGCACGTATTCATATGACGCCTGCTGACCGTGAGAAGATCGACGGCAAGAAGAAGCCGCCGTTCTGGACCCGTATTGCCCTGATTGTGTCGGCAATCGGCGTCAGCTACTCGCACGGAGCAAACGACGGCCAGAAAGGCATTGGTCTGATCATGCTGGTGCTGATTGGCGTGGCGCCGGCGGGTTTCGTGGTCAACATGAATGCCTCCGGTTACGACATCACGCGCACCCGCGATGCGGTCAATCACCTGGAGCAATATTATCAGCAGCATAGCGCCTCGCTGACGCATATCATCCAGATGGCACCGCCAAAGCTGCCGACACCGGAAGAAGTGCCGGCCACCAGCCCGCAGGAGTTTCACTGTGACAGCGCCCGCGCGCTGCAGGCGGTTCAGCGTGCTCAGGGACTGCTGAATAACCTGCAGAGCTACGATCAGCTGACGGTTGAACAGCGCGGTCAGATGCGTCGTCTGCTGCTCTGCATCTCCGATACTGCCGACAAGGCCGCGAAACTGCCGGAGACCACCCCAGATGACAAACGCTTCCTGGGTAAGCTGAAAAGCGACCTGCTCGGTACCATCGAGTATGCGCCGATCTGGATCATCATGGCTGTGGCACTGGCGCTGGGCACCGGCACTATGATTGGCTGGCGTCGTGTCGCCACCACCATTGGTGAAAAAATCGGTAAAAAAGGCATGACCTATGCGCAGGGCATGTCAGCTCAGGTGACGGCCGCGCTGTCGATTGGCGTCGCCAGCTACACCGGTATGCCGGTTTCGACCACGCACATCCTCTCCTCATCCGTTGCCGGTACCATGCTGGTTGACGGTGGCGGATTGCAGAGCCGGACCATCAAGAACATCGCGATGGCGTGGGTCTTCACCCTGCCGGTCTGTATTGTGCTGTCAGGTTCGCTCTACTGGATTGCGTTAAAACTGGTGTAATGCCAGCTAAAAAGGGCGACCTCCGGTCGCCCTTTTTTAATGCCAGATCGCCAGCGCCACCAGGCTGATAATGACCAGTCCGCACAGCGCGCTGGTCAGAATAAACTGCCCCCGCACCCGCTCGCAGCGCCGGATAAACTCCTCATCATGATGGTCAAGATAGCGCTTAGCCCAGATATAGGTCACCAGCCTCACCTGCTTGCTCGGCTGACCGTGAGAGGTAAAAAAGCCCGCGCCGTCGACATACTGATAGAGCAGTGGATCGCAACCCCGTAATACCGCCAGCAGTGCGCGCAGAGATGAAAAATAGCGCGCCATATTCACGATACATACCACACAAAGCGCCCAGAAAAGCGCAACCGTGCTGATCATATTCTTCCCCTCCCGACTGGCGGCGCAGTCGCTGACCCAGCGATAAATCCCTGAGCAAACCTGCCGTCATCACCAGCCACAGAATCACCGGACTGCGAAAGTTTTCGACCCCCTGAGCGGCTGCGAATCGGACCGCCTTTTTTCAGTGTAGGAGAAATCTTTACGTTTTTTCCAACGATGATTTTCGTTCAGCGCGAGTAAATCCGGCACAGTCTTGAACTTATTCAGAAGCCAGACGGCAACCACAGCATTTACGGTGAGAGAAGACTATACTCAGGGCATAACAACATCACCTGCAATGCAGGTAGACACTTTGGTGGCGCACATCGCCCGCTCGCGCAAGGGATTTCGCTAAGCTGTGACGCGGCAGGAACACCGGATGCCATCCTTAATCTCGTGAAAGGAGTTTTATCATGGCTTATAAACATATCCTGATTGCAGTAGACCTTTCCCCCGAAAGTCAGTTACTGGTGGATAAGGCCGTTTCGCTGGCTCGCCCGTACGATGCCCGCATTTCCCTGATTCACGTCGACGTAAACTACTCCGACCTTTACACCGGTCTGATCGACGTGAACCTGGGGGATATGCAGAAGCGTATCTCGGAAGAGACACACACCGCCCTGAAAGGGTTATCAGAGGCGGCCGGTTATCCGATCAGTGAAACGCTGAGCGGCAGCGGCGACCTGGGGCAGGTTCTGGTGGATGCCATTAAGAAGTATGACGTTGACCTGGTGGTCTGCGGTCATCATCAGGATTTCTGGAGCAAGCTGATGTCTTCGGCCCGCCAGCTGATTAACACGGTGCATATCGATATGCTGATTGTGCCGCTGCGCGATGAAGAAGATGAGTAATGCTGCGCACTGACGTTAACAAAGCCGGCCCGAAGCCGGCTTTGTCGTTTTCAGAGCGGGGGATAGATATCAAAGCGATGGCTTTTAGTCACCACGGCGGCCTGCGTCACCACACCCGCCAGCGGCGGCGCATAATCGGGTCGTTTTACCACAATGCGTTTCCTGGCCAGGCGACGGGCAGGCGCCAGTAACGCATCCGCATCCTCATCCGGCCCCACCAGCGACTGAAAGACCCGCATCTCCTTTTTCACCAGCGCACTTTTCTGGCGATGGGGATACATCGGATCGAGATAAACGACGTCAGGCGGTGGCGTGATATCACCCAGTGCCTGGGCGCTGGCCGCATGAATCAGCGTCAGTCGCTCGCGCAGCCAGGGACCGATTTCCGCATCCTGATAGCCGCGCTGCAGACCATCTTCCAGCAGCGCCGCCACCACCGGATGGCGCTCCAGCATCCGTACCCGGCAGCCCAGCGCCGCCAGCACAAACGCATCGCGTCCCAGACCAGCGGTCGCATCGACCACATCCGGCAGATAACTGCCTTTGATGCCGACCGCTTTGGCGACGGCTTCACCGCGTCCTCCGCCGAAACGACGGCGATGGGCCATGGCGCCGGTGACGAAATCAACGAAAATACCGCCCAGCTTTGGCTCATCCCGCTTGCGCAGTTCAAGATGGGTCGCGGTCTGCACCAGCGCCAGCAGCGCGGTGTCATCCTGCTCCAGCTGCCAGCGCTGCGCTAAACGTGACAAGGCGCCGTCTCCGGCGCCTGATTCATCGAGCAAACAGATTTTCACGAACCGACTTATCCCTGAATGCCGTAATGTTCCAGCATCGCATCGAGCTGCGGCTCACGGCCACGGAAGCGTTTAAACAGCTCCATCGGCTCTTCTGAACCGCCGCGCGTCAGGATGTTATCCAGGAACGACTGGCCGGTTTCGCGGTTGAAGATCCCCTCCTCTTCAAAGCGGGAATAGGCATCCGCCGCCAGCACGTCCGCCCACAGATAGCTGTAGTAACCTGCCGCATAGCCGCCCGCAAAGATGTGGCTGAAGGCGTGCGGGAAACGGCCCCATTCCGGCCCCGGCACCACCGCCACGCGGCTTTTCACTTCACGCAGGGTTTCCAGAATCTGCGCGCCTTTTTCCGGGTTGAATTCGGTGTGCAGACGGAAATCGAACAGGCCGAACTCCAGCTGACGCAGGATAAACAGCGCGGCCTGATAGTTCTTCGCCGCCAGCATTTTATCCAGCAGGGCTTTCGGCAGCGGTTCGCCGGTCTCAAAGTGACCGGAGATAAACGCCAGCGCATCCGGCTCCCAGCACCAGTTTTCCATAAACTGACTTGGCAGTTCGACCGCATCCCATGGCACACCGCTGATACCGGAAACGCCAGGCGCTTCGATGCGGGTCAGCATGTGGTGCAGACCGTGACCGAACTCATGGAACAGGGTAATCACTTCGTCATGGGTGAAGAGCGCAGGTTTCCCCTTCACCGGACGGTTAAAGTTACAGGTCAGATAGGCGACCGGCTTCTGCAGGGTGCCATCGGCCTTGCGCATCTGACCCACGCAGTCATCCATCCAGGCGCCGCCACGTTTGTGTTCGCGGGCATAGAGGTCGAGATAGAAGCTGCCGCGCAGTTCGCCGGTTTCATCGAACAGATCGTAGAACTTCACGTCAGGATGATAGACCTCAACGTCATCACGCTGCTTCGCACTGATGCCGTAGATGCGTTTGACCACTTCAAACAGGCCAGCAACCGCACGCGCTTCCGGGAAGTAAGGGCGCAGCTGCTCATCGCTGATGGTATAGAGATGCTGCTTCTGCTTTTCCCCGTAATAGGTGAGATCCCACGGGTTCAGCTCTTCAACGCCATGCTCTTTTTTCGCGAAGGCGCGCAGCTGCTCCAGCTCTTTTTCCCCCTGCGGACGGGCGCGTTCGGCCAGGTCATTCAGGAAGTCGATCACCTGAGACGGGCTCTGGGCCATTTTGGTCGCCAGCGATTTGTCGGCGTAAGAGTCAAAGCCCAGCAGCTGTGCCAGCTCGTGACGCAGCGCCAGCTCTTCCGCCATGATCGGGCCGTTATCCCATTTCCCGGCGTTTGGCCCCTGATCGGAGGCGCGTGTCGCATAGGCGCGATACATCTCTTCACGCAGCGCCGCGTTGTCGCAGTAAGTCATCACCGGCAGATAGCTTGGGATATCCAGCGTCAGCAGCCAGCCCTCCTGCTCTTTGGCTTCGGCCTGCGCTTTCGCCGCCGCCAGCGCACTTTCTGGCATACCGGCCAGCTCACTTTCGTCGGTGATCAGTTTGCTCCAGCCCATGGTGGCATCCAGCACGTTGTTGCTGTACGCCGAGCCCAGCTCGGAGAGGCGCGCGGCGATTTCGCCATAGCGCTGCTGCTTCTCTTTCGGCAGACCGATACCGGAAAGCTCAAAATCGCGCAGGGCGTTATCTACCGCTTTCTTCTGCGCCAGATCCAGGGTCGCGTACTGATCGCCCTCTTTCAGGTCGCGATACGCCTGATACAGACCCTCATGCTGACCCACCCAGGTGCTGTACTCTGACAGCAGCGGCAGCGTCTGCTCATAGGCTTCGCGCAGCTCCGGGCTGTTCTTCACGGCATTGAGATGGCTGACCGGCGAGAAGATACGGCTCAGGCGGTCATCCGTTTCAGCCAGCGGCTGAACCAGGTTATCCCAGGTGTAAGGCGCGCCGTGTGCCACGACCTTTTCAACTTCTGCGCGACACTGACTGAGCACTTCAGTCACGGCAGGCACCACATGTTCAGGCTGGATGGCAGAAAAAGGGGGAAGCGTAAAAGATGTCAGTAGCGGATTGGTCATAGCGCAGTCCTTTATGGATGTATGGGGCGCAGCGGGTCGCGCAACGCAATCTCAATAACATGCGGCTTAGTGTAGCGAAAATCAATGGCAGGCAGGATGAGGTGAGGAAGAAACCGCCGGATTGCGCGCCCTGATTTGTTGTCACGCTTCTGGCACATCGCCCGCCCATCCCTGATATAATCGCGGATTCTCATGCTTTTCCTGCGTCGGGTGCTGTGCGTCGTTCTGTGGGTAATACGTGAGGTAATAATTGGTACAAATTGATTTCCCATCGATTAAAACCTTATACATTCAACAGGATAAACAATGCTGAGTTATCGCCATAGCTTCCATGCTGGCAACCACGCCGACGTATTGAAGCACACCGTGCTGAGTCTGATCATTACGGCGCTGAAAGAGAAAGAGAAACCGTTCTTCTACCTGGATACCCACGCAGGCGCGGGCCGCTATCAGCTCAGCGGTGAACACGCCGAGCGCACCGGCGAATATCTGGAAGGCATCGCCCGCATCTGGCAGCAGCCCGATTCGCCTGACCTGCTGCAACCCTACTTTGATGCGATTGCTGCGCTGAACCGCAGTGGCACGCTGCGCTACTATCCCGGCTCGCCGCTGATTGCCCGTCACCTGCTGCGTGAAGATGACAAACTGCAGCTTACGGAACTGCACTCCAGCGACTACCCGCTGCTGCGTAACGAGTTCAGCAAAGATAAGCGCGCGCGCGTCGATCGTGCCGACGGCTATCAGCAGCTGAAAGCGAAGCTGCCCCCGCTGTCGCGTCGGGGTCTGGTGCTGATCGACCCGCCGTACGAGATGAAAAGCGATTATCAGGCGGTGGTGAAAGGCATTCAGGAAGGCTATAAGCGTTTCAGCACCGGCGTTTTTACGCTGTGGTATCCGGTGGTGTTACGTCAGCAGATCAAACACATGCTGCGCGATCTGGAAGCCACCGGTATCCGCAATATCCTGCAGATTGAACTGGCGACCCGTCCTGACAGCGATCAGCGCGGCATGACCGCTTCCGGCATGATCGTGATTAACCCGCCGTGGAAGCTGGCGCAACAGATGGAAACCCTGCTGCCGTGGCTGCATCAGAAGCTGGTGCCCGCCGGAACCGGCCACGCGGTAGTGAACCAGCTCGTGCCTGAATAAGCGCGTCCTGCATGTGGCTCCTGCTGGCCGGGTCGCTGGCCGCGTTGCAACCCGCCCGACGGCTGGCGCTGCTGCTGTTAGCGCTCGCCGTCGGGCTGGGCTTTTACCATCATGTTCTGACGTGGCCGGTGCTGCCGTTGCTGGCCGGCACCGGGGTGCTGGTCGCGCTGCGTCTCTGGCATACGGCCCCTTCCCGGCACCACCGCCTCAGCGAAGCCCTGCTGGTTGTGATTGCCGTGGGGTTATTTCTCCATCTGTTCCCCGGCTTTGATAATCCCCGCCAGGTGGATGAGGTGCGTGCTGGCGCGCAGAGCGTGCCTTTCAGTTTTTCCTTTAACGTCGATAAAGCCCTGGTTCCCTTTGTGCTGCTGGCCGCGCTGCCCACCCTCTTCCGCGCCCCTGGCCACCCGCCGCGCTTTCGCTGGCTCAGTGCGCTGGCGTTAATCGCCGCGGTTCCGCTGCTGCTCGGTAGCGCCGTGCTGCCGGGCGGCCTGGCGATTGAGCCCCACTTTCCGCCGTGGCTGGGGGCGTTTGTGCTGGCGAATCTCTTCTTTGTTTCGCTGGCCGAAGAGGCGCTGTTCCGGGGTTATCTGCAACAGCGGCTGCGAGAGGCGCTGGGGGGGATGCCCGCGCTGCTGCTCAGCGCGCTGCTGTTCGGGCTGGCGCACGCCCCCGGCGGCGTGCTGCTGGTGATTTTTGCCACCCTGGCGGGAGGATTGTACGGTCTGGCGTGGCACTGGAGCGGCCGCTTATGGCTGGCAACCCTCCTGCACTTTGCCCTGAACCTTACCCATCTGCTGCTGTTTACCTATCCGGCGCTGCAACACTAGACGGTGAAGACCGCCAGGTCGCTCGCCAGCTCGGTGCGGGGGAAAATCGTCTGGCATTCGGCCAGCAGGCGGCTCATATCCTTTGCCAGATAGCGGGAGCTGAAGTGCGTGGCGATCAGCCGTTTTGCCCCGGCGCGCTTTGCCACGTCGGCCGCCTGCAGGGTGGTGGAGTGTCCGCGCCCGTTGGCTTTCTCCTCCATCGCCGCCTCCAGCGTGGTTTCATGCACCATCAGGTCAACATCCGCCGCCAGCTGTAACGCGACATCGGTCGGCGCCGTATCGCCAAAGATGGCCAGCTTTTTCCCCGGCGTCGATGGACCGAGATAATCCGCACCATTGACCACCCGCCCATCTTCCAGCGTCACGCATTCCCCCTGTTTCAGCTGCTGAAACCATGGCCCGCGCGGAACCCCTTCCGCTTTCAGCCGCGCGGCATCCAGCAGGCCGGGTTTGTCATGCTGCTCAATGCGATAACCAAAGCATTCAACCGGATGGTTCAGCGGCCATGCACTGATCCGGAATTCGCCATCATCCAGCGTCCAGCCCGCCTCAACCTCAACGATGTTCAGTGGATAGTCGGTGTAGGAGCCGCTGATCGCCAGCGCCGTTTCAACAAAGGTTTTTAAGCCTTTCGGACCATAGATCGTCATCGGTGTAGTTAATCCGGCCATTGACCGGCTGGTGAGCAGCCCCGGCAGACCAAAAATATGGTCGCCATGCAGATGGGTGATAAAAATCTTATCCAGCTTGCCCGGTTTCAGGCTGGAGCGCATAAACTGTAACTGCGTGCCCTCGCCGCAGTCGAACAGCCAGGTTTCCCCGCTCAGTGCGCGGGTGAAGGCGATGGCGGTGACGTTGCGTTGCAGGCTGGGCGCACCGCCGCCGGTGCCGAGAAAAGTAAGGTGCATGGTATGCTTCCCTGAAAGCGATGAAAAAACAGAACCCTATTACAATCATAGGCGCAATCTTTGCGTCATTTCGACCGACAGCGTTACACTCAACCCCAAATTTTTATGCAACCGGATGGATACTTCAATGACCCGACATTTCGACTATCTCGCCATTGGCGGCGGCAGCGGCGGCATCGCCTCGATTAACCGTGCGGCCATGTATGGCCAGAAATGTGCCCTGATTGAAGCCAAAGAGCTGGGCGGCACCTGCGTAAACGTAGGTTGTGTGCCGAAGAAAATCATGTGGCACGCCGCGCAAATTGCCGAAGCTATCCATCTGTACGGGCCGGATTATGGCTTCGACACCACCGTGAATCGCTTCGACTGGGCCACGCTGGTCAAAAACCGCAGCGCCTATATCGATCGTATCCACAACTCCTATGACAACGTGCTGGGTAAAAATAAAGTCGAAGTGATCAAAGGCTTTGCCCGGTTTGTCGATGCGCACAGCGTGGAAGTCAACGGCGAGATTATCACAGCCAGCCACATTCTGATCGCCACGGGCGGCCGCCCGGTTCACCCTTCGATTCCGGGTGCGGAGTACGGTATTGATTCTGACGGCTTCTTCGAGCTGGACGCCCTGCCAAAGCGCACCGCGGTGATCGGTGCGGGCTACATCGCGGTGGAGCTGGCCGGTGTGGTGAACGCGCTGGGATCGGAAACCCATCTGTTCGTGCGTAAACACGCGCCGCTGCGCAGCTTTGATCCCCTGCTCAGCGAGACGCTGGTGGAGGTGATGAACAGCGAAGGGCCGATGCTGCATACCGAAGCCGTTCCGAAAGCCGTGATTAAAAACGAAGATGGCAGCCTGACGCTGCAGCTGGAAAACGGCAGCGACTACACGGTGGACTGCCTGGTCTGGGCGATTGGTCGTGAGCCTGAAACGGACAATCTCAATATTCAGGCCGCGGGCGTGGCGCTGGATGAGAAAGGCTACATCCGCGTCGATAAGTTCCAGAACACCAATGTGTCAGGCGTTTACGCCGTGGGCGATAACACCGGTGCGGTTGAACTGACCCCGGTAGCGGTGGCCGCGGGCCGTCGCCTCTCTGAGCGCCTGTTTAACAACAAGCCGGACGAGCATCTCGATTACAGCAATGTCCCGACCGTGGTGTTCAGCCATCCGCCGATTGGCACCGTCGGTCTGACAGAGCCGCAGGCGCGTGAACAGTATGGTGACGATCAGGTGAAGGTCTACAAATCGTCGTTTACGGCGATGTACACCGCCGTGACGCAGCATCGTCAGCCGTGCCGCATGAAGCTGGTCTGTGTGGGTGCCGATGAGAAGATTGTCGGGATTCACGGTATCGGATTCGGCATGGATGAGATGCTGCAGGGCTTCGCCGTGGCGCTGAAAATGGGTGCGACGAAGAAAGACTTCGACAACACCGTGGCGATCCACCCGACCGCAGCGGAAGAGTTTGTGACCATGCGTTAATCTGTGCCAGGTGCCAGAAACAGAACAGGCGACTTCGGTCGCCTGTTTTTTCGGCCCGGAGTCAGGTCACAGCCTGTCCGGGAGGTGCAGCTACGCACCGCGCCTGTGCAACTCAGCTCATGCGATCCAGCCACTTAACATACGCCTGATCCCACAACGCCGCGGGCGTTCCCGCTTTGCCCAGACCAAACCCATGCCCGCCTTTGCTGATCTGAATCAGCTCAACCGGCACGCGGTTACGCCGACAGGTGTCGCGCATCAGCTCGGTGTTAAACGGGTTGGAGGTGTGATCGTCTTCTGCCTGCGCCAGGAAAGTCGGCGGATAGCGCCGGGTGACAAAGTTCTGCACTGACCAGTTTGCCTCATCCTGCGGGGTGGCATTTTTGCCGACCATCATCAGATGCGTGCTGGTGTGCTGATAGGGCGCTTCCAGGGTAATGACCGGATAGATCAGGCCCACGCTGTCGACGGCGGGCACCACTTCATCCAGCGGGTCGATGGCCGGATAGGATTCAAAGTCCGGGCGCGCCGCCGCCAGTCCCAGCAGATGGCCACCGGCCGAGAAGCCCAGCACATGCACCCTGCGCTCAAACGATCGCACCAGCCGGATAGCGCGCTGCGCATCCTGCAGCGGAGCCAGCCGGCCCGCCTGCCACTTCTCATGCGGCAGCCGGTAGCTGAGCACATAGGCGGTATAGCCATTGGCGTTCAGCCAGCGCGCCACCGGCCAGGCTTCGCGTCCCATGCCGATCCAGCGATAGCCGCCGCCTGCGGCGATCAGCACCGCTTCACCGTTGGGATTTTCCGGTTTGAAACGCTGGATCGCCGGGCTGACGATATTGGACCATGAACCGGTGCTGTTAATGTGCAGCTGACCCGACGGGCCGCCGCCGCCGGGCGGGTCGTCCGGCCAGAGGGGAATAATGTCATCGCGGGCAAATAATTTGCCGGTGGTCATGGAGAGCCCCAGCGCTCCCGTGCCGAGAATAAAGCGTCGACGCGTAATCATAGTGCCTGTTAAGTGATGCCAGTAAGAGAGCAGACCGTTGCGGTGTGCTGCAAAAGATTCAACAGATGCAAGTCTGGTGCCAGACGCTGGCGATTATGTACGCAATGCCGGGTGAAAAGCCATAAAAAAACGCGCCCCGCAGGCGCGTTTTATACCGTCCGGCCCGGTTAATCTTCCTGCTGGAACTGCGCCATCACAGCCTGCTCACACTGCTGTTCGTTGACGCGCAGTTTGGCGCGTTCATCGTCACCCAGCTGCAGCCAGGCACTGGCGACTTCCCGCGCCGATTCTTCATCAAATTCGGGCTGATTCATCGCCGATGAGGATTTACTGCGCGCCACGTCAGATTTCATCTGCTCCACATACTGATCCGCGCTGGCGACCTTTTTTTCGCCGCTGACGATGTGACACAGCTGACTGGCGTAGACATTCTGTTCGGTGTCAGTGTCGTCCGCCGCCAGCGCGCTGCCGGAGGCGAGCAGGCTCAGCAGGATAATCTGGGTTACTTTCATTCTTCACTCCTGTTTGTTCGGATTAAACGTTGCGCTGAAGGGCTTCGATGCGCTTCTGACGCCAGTTCAGCAGCGGCGACACGGTGGTGCCGTGGACAACCACGCTACAGACCACCAGCGTTAACGCCATATTCGTCATGATTTCCATCTGCGGGCCTTCCATGCCGTGCGTCCAGGCATAGGCGATGTAGTTCAGGCTGCCGATTCCGCGGATGCCCAGCCAGCCAATCAGCAGACGCTGACCCAGCGGCAGCCCGGTGCGCAACGTGACCAGCCAGACGGCCAGCGGGCGCACCACCACAAACAGCACCAGGCCCAGCAGCACGCCGTAGATATTCCAGTGCTGTGCCAGCGTCACGCCCAGCACCACCATCATGCCAGCCGCCAGCAGACGTTCAATAGTATCGCCAAAAGAGAGGGCGTCGCCTACTACAAACCCAATCGACTTCACCATATTGTTATTGCCCTGGTGTGCCAGCCGCTTATTGGGATTGACCAGCGCCTCAGAGGGGAGGACGCGTTCATCATCAGAGAGATCCTCCGGCTGATGACGGCGAAACACCCCCAGCTCGGCGCGGCGTAGCCCCAGTCCGGCGGCAAAGGCGGCCAGGAAGCCGGAGGCGCCCAGCCACTCCACCAGCGAATAACTCAGCGCGATCAGCGCCAGCGCGAGGAAATCATTGGGGGCCACATCGCCGTTGGCATTGCGCAGCCGGGTCGTCAGCACGCCGATCATCTGCCCCATGACAAAGCCGATAAGCAGCCCGGCGCCAATCGCCCAAATCACCTCGACCGCGCCCCAGTGAGCCAGCATCCCCCCGCTCAGGCTCTCGCCATTGAACAGCAGCAGCGCCAGCACCAGCAGCGGCAGCGCGGAGCCGTCGTTCATGCCCGCTTCGCTGGAGATTGCCACCCGCAACGAGTCATCATCCTGCGCATCGTTTACCGAGATGAGGCTGGCCAGCACCGGGTCCGTCGGCGCGACAATGGCACCAAACGCCAGCGCAACCGGCCAGTCTAATCCCACCAGGAAATGGGCCAGCAGGGTCATTGCCGCCACGGTCAGCAGCATGGCGGGAAAGGCGAGTTTCAGCCCGGTGTGCCAGCAGTTATTCTGTAACGGCAGACGCAGCTTGAGTCCGGTGATAAACAGCGAGGCGGCCATGGTGATTTCGGTAATGTGGGCCACGGCCTCGGAATGGGTGACGATATCGATGTGGACCACATCAAACGCCCACGGGCCGCACAGTATGCCCGCGATAAGAAACAGACCAAATGAGGTGACTGGCCCCCGGTGAATCCAACCGGAAGCCAGCGACATCAGCAGCAGAAGGCCGCCCGTCGCTGCTGTCCAGGCTAAAAAGTTCATAATGCTCCAGCTTATTTCGGGTTTATCAATAAGCCTGGCACATATTTTGAAGGGCGAGACGATCAGTTTTTCAGATGGCGACTGGCGAAGCGCACCGCCAGCGCAGCCGCCCCGGCTAAGGTGGAGAGCGCAACCACCCCATTCCAGCCCCAGTGCGCCAGCGCCAGGCTGCCCAGTGCCGCACCGCTGGCCATACCGATAAACACCACGGTGAACAGCAGCGCATTGAGGCGACTGCGTGCTTCAGGTGCCAGGCCATAGACCAGCGTCTGGTGCGCGACCAGCGTGGCCTGCACGCCCAGATCAAAACCGAGGGTACAGATCACAATCAGCCCCAGCTGCGCCGGGACAGGCAGCACGGGCAGCAGAAACATCAGCGCAAAAGCGATCGTCACCAGGGCGGCACCGGCCTGGGTGACCCGCGCCGGGCCGATGCGATCGGCAAAGCTGCCCGCCAGCGGGGCCGCCATCGCCCCCGCCGCCCCGGCTAAGCCAAAGGCCCCGGCCACGGCGCTGTCCAGATGAAAGCGATCGCTGAGCATTAACGCCAGCGTCGACCAGAAGGCGCTGAAGGCTACCGACAGCAGTCCCTGAGCCAGGGCGGCGCGACGCAGCGTCTGGTGGTGACGCCACAGATGCACCAGCGACAGCAACAGGCGCGGATAGCTTACGGTGGTGCCCGGCGTAAAGCGTGGCAGCACCCGCCTGAGCGTCAGCGTAATCAGCAGCACCGACAGCGCCGCAATCAGATACATGGTGCGCCAGCCGAAATACTCCGCCACCACCCCACTGACGACCCGCGACAGCAGAATCCCCACCAGCAGGCCGGTCATCACCGTGCCGACCGTTTTACCCCGGCTGCGTTCCGGGGCCAGCGCCGCCGACGCCGGGACAATATCCTGCGCCACGGTGGCGGTCAGGCCGGTCACAAAGCTGGCGATCAGCAGCGCGCTGAGCCCCGCGGAAAAGCCACACAGCAGCAGTGCGGCGACCAGTAGCAGGCCCTTGATAAAGATAATCGTGCGCCGGTCATGGCGGTCGCCCAGTGGGGCCAGCAGCAGGATGCCCAGCGCATAGCCCGCCTGCGTCAGCATCGGCACCATGCCGACCGCGCCGATGCCCGCACTGAACTGCTTACTGATGATATCCAGCATCGGCTGACTGTAGTAAATCGACGCCACGCTAAGCCCGGCCCCGGCGGCCAGGGTGAAGACCAGCGGTGCCGAGAGCGGTTCGTTTCGGGTTGGGTTTTCTATTGCTGACATGGTGTCATCCTCATCATTTCGTGCCGCTATTTAAGCGCATTGCGGTTATACGCGGTAGACTGACATCAGGCAAAACCGTTATGCGTAGAGCGTATGAACTATTCCAGTGGCAGCGACCGCATCGAACTGATGCAGACTTTTATCCGTATTGTTGAGAGCGGCAGCCTCTCCGCCGCTGCGGCACAGCTTGGCACCACCCAGCCCACCGTCAGCCGGCGGCTGCAAATTCTGGAGCAGCGACTCGGGCTGAAGCTCATTCTGCGCACGACCCATGCGCTGAAGCTCACCGATGATGGCGAACGCTGCTACGCCCAGGCGCGGCAGCTGCTGGCCACATGGTATGCGCTGGAAGACGAGCTGACCGGGGCCAGTGACGATCCCATCGGCACGCTGCGGGTTCGCGCCCCGCACGCCTTTGGTCAGGATCAGCTGATCGATCCCCTGGTGGACTATCTGCACCGCTTTCCCCGACTCAATATCGAGTGGATGCTGAATGACCGCACACCCGACTTCATCGCGGAGAATGTGGACTGTGCCATTCAGGTCGGCGCGCCCAGCGATCCGTCGGTCGTGGCGGTCCTGCTGGCAGAAGTGCCGCGTTTCGTGGTGGCGGCGCCGCGCCTGCTGGACCAGTTTCCGCCGATTGAGCGGGTGGAGCAGCTGGGCGATCTGCCGTGGCTGGCGCTCACCAGCTTCTACCGTAATGAAGTGGCGTTGCAGAAAATAGATGACGGCCAGCCGCTGAGCCTGCCGATTGTGCCGCGGCTGAGCAGCGACAGTCTTTACGCCGTGCGCAAAGCGGCACTGGCCGGCATGGGAGCGGCGATTGTCTCATCGTGGGCGGTGCAGGACGATCTGGCGGAGGGCAAACTGATTCAGCTGATGCCCGCGTGGCAGGCCCCGCCGCTGCCGGTGTGGCTGACCTATCCGTGGGCGAGTTACTACCCGGCCAGGCTGCAACACTTCTTTGCCATGATCAAAGAGGTGATGCCGCAGCTGACCGGCACCCGTCCGGCCTCACAACCGGCTCGCTCAGACAGGACGGAGTAACGACGAACCGCGTCACCGGGTGATGATGTCGAGGCGTTGAGGTGCTGGAGGAGAAGGACGGGCAGGCGCCCGCCTCAGCGGCGCGCCTGAAAGGAAATGCGTTACTTTTTATCGTAGCGTGACATCTTATCGAGCCAGCCCATGACAAAGGCGGAGAGCACGAAGGTCAGGTGGATAATCACGTACCACATCAGCTTATCATTATCGACGTTGCGGGCTTCCATAAACACCCGCAGCAGGTGAATCGAAGAGATGGCGACGATAGAGGCGGCCACTTTATTCTTCAGCGAGCCGGAGTCCATTTTGCCCAGCCAGCTCAGCTTCTCTTTGTCTTCGTCGATATCGAGCTTAGAGATAAAATTCTCATAGCCTGACAGCATCACCATCACCAGCAGACCGCCAACCAGCGTCATATCGACCAGCGACAGCAGCAGCAGGATCAGATCGTTTTCCGCAATGCTGAAAATATTGGGCAGCAGGTGGGCAATTTCCTGGAAAAATTTAATCGTCAGCGCCAGCAATCCCAGCGAAAGTCCAATGTAAACCGGTGCCAGCAACCAGCGCGATGCATACATCAGGTTTTCGGTAAAACGTTCCATACAATCCCACACGTAATCAGAAAGGTCCGGGAGTATAACCGATTCATTGTGAAGTTATTTCAGCTCGTCGTCAGAAATTTCCGGAGCCGGCGGCAGGGGGAGCGAGAGACGAAAGTCCGCGCCGCCTTCGGTCCGGTTCTCCGCCCAGATCTGACCGCCGTGGCTCTCAATAATGGTTTTACAGATCGCCAGCCCCAGCCCGACGCCCGGCACGGCAGACTCCTTATCACCGCGCGAAAACTTATCGAATATCCGGCTTAAGTCCCCTTCAGCGATGCCCGGCCCGCCATCCCAGACCGAGATCTCCAGCCGGTTTGCGGCACGCCACGCCCGGATGCCGCGCGGTGCACAGTTACCGGCATACTTCAGGCTGTTTTCAATCAGGTTAGTGAAGACCCGCTCCAGCAGTGTGCTGTCGCCTTTGATCAGCACGATATCCTCCGGCAGGTCGAGCTGCACCTCATGCCCTTTCAGCGACGGCGCCATGCTGCTCAGCGCACCGCCAATCACCTCCTCCAGCGCCAGCCACTCTTCTCGCAGATTGAGGCCGCCCGACTGAATGCGCGCCATATCCAGCATATTGCTCACCAGCCGGATGGTACTCAGCGTCTGCTCGCGGATCTGGCTGGCCTGCGGCACATATTTTGAGTTGTCGCTGGCAAGGTCGAGCATCAGCATTTCCGCCTGACCAAACAGCACGGTCAGCGGGGTGCGCAGATCGTGTGACAGGGCGGACAGCAGCGCATTGCGCAGCTGTTCCCGCTCCGCCGACAGCCGCGATGCCGCCTCACTGTGCGACAGTGCCATCCGCTCCAGCGCGTTAGCAATCAGCACCGTGAAGGTTTCCACCAGCCGCTGCTGTTCAGGGATCATCAGCTGACGCAGATTCTGCGGCTCCACCACCAGCAGGCCCCGGCAGTGCCCGCCGCTTTTCAGCGGCAGGATCTGATAGGGCACCGCCGGTAGCGTATCGGTGCCCGCCCCCGCCGGCTGGCCTTTGCTGTAGCTCCACTTCGCGATAGCGCGGTCCGGTTCGCTGGCCGGTAACGCCTCGCCGACCGGTTGCAGTTCGCCCTGCTCATCCGGCAGCAGCAGCAGGCAGCGCGCCTGCAGGGTCGCATCCAGCACCCGCTGACTGGTCGCCGCGATATCCTGCGGCGTTAAGGCGCTGCCCAGCGATTTCGCCATCTCATAGAGCTGTCGCGCACGCTGTTCGCGGTAGCGTGCCACCCGCGCCTGATAGCGGACGCCCGCCGTGAGGTTGCCGACGATGACCCCGACCGCCAGCATCACACCAAAGGTGACCAGATATTGCAGGTCAGAGACCGCCACCGTGCCGGTGGGGGCCACAAAGAAGAGGTCGAAGGCGACGATATTCATCACCGTGGCGATCACCGACGGCCAGCGCCCGTAGCGCAGCGCCACGATCACCACTGCCAGCAGGTAGATCATCACGCAGTTGGCGGGATCGAAGTTGATCAGCACCGACTGGCCGGCGGCGGTGACGGCGATGCAGAGCACCAGCGCCATCATCACGCCCCGCAGCTGAATCCGCCATTTTTCGCTGGTCGGGCGGCCATCCGGCAGCGGATGCGGCGCATCCTTGAGCGGTTCATCCAGCGCCACCACCAGCAGGTCGAGATCCGGCCCCAGCTGGCCGAGCCGGTCGGCAAAACTGTCACGCCGCCAGCGCCGCAGCGGACGACGACCGGTGACGATTTTGCCCAGATTATGTTCGCGCGCGTAGCCCAGCACCGCTTCGGCTTCATCCGGCTCGGAGAGGGTGGCGGTTTCCGCCCCCAGCTCCTGCGCCAGCTGCAGCGTGCGCAGAATCGCCCGCCGCCGTCCTTCCGGCAGTCGGTGAAGACGGGGCGTTTCAACATAGACCGCATGCCATTCACTGCCGAGCCGCGCCGCCAGCCGGGCGGCCGTGCGCACCAGCTTCTCACTGCCGCTGTCGTCGCCAATGCAGAGCAGAATGGCGTCGCGGGTGTGCCAGACGCGATCCCGCCCCTGCTGATCGCGCCAGGCGCGCATCTGATCATCCACCCGATCGGCGGTGCGGCGCAGGGCCAGCTCACGCAGCGCGAACAGGTTCCCTTTGCGGAAAAAGTTTTCGATAGCGCGCTCTGCCCGGTCGCCGATGTAGACCTTGCCCTCTTTCAGCCGCTGACGCAGATCGTCGGGCGGCAGATCGACCAGCACCACCTCATCGGCGCTGTCGAAAAAGGGATCGGGCACGGTTTCGCGCACCTGAATGCCGGTGACACCCCCGACCACATCGTTGAGGCTCTCAAGATGCTGCACGTTGACGGTGGTCAGCACGTCGATGCCCGCTTCAAGCAGCTCTTCGATGTCCTGCCAGCGCTTGGGATGGCGCGAGCCCTGCACGTTGGTGTGCGCCAGCTCATCCATCAGGATCACCGCCGGATGGCGAGCCAGTGCCGCATCAAGATCGAACTCCGCATGACGCGAGCGACCGGTCGCACGACGCGGCAACAGGGGTAATCCCGTCAGCAGCTGCGCGGTTTCCGGCCGTTCATGGGTCTCCACCACGCCAATCAGCACATCCAGACCCTGCGCGCGCAGCCGCTGCGCCTCCTGCAGCATGGCGTAGGTTTTGCCCACACCAGCACAGGCACCAAAGTAGATTTTCAGCTGCCCGCGATGGGTTTCGCGGTTAGCCTGCAGCAGCGCGTCGGGATCGGGACGCTGGGGTTCGTGATTCATAGCTTCCTTAATGGCATAACAGAAACAGCCTTACAGATCGTTGAGCGCCATATTGAGCTGCAGCACATTGACCGTCGGCGAGCCGAGGAATGGCATCAGCGGACGGTGCGTCTGCTGGTCGATCAGCGCCTCGACCTGCGCTAACGGCAGCTTACGGCTGGCGGCGATGCGCGGCGCCTGCCACAACGCGGCGTCAGTCGAGATATCCGGGTCCAGCCCGCTGGCTGAGGTGGTGACCAGCTCAACCGGCACCGCGGCGGGCGCCTGCGGATTGGCGGCCCGCAGCGCCGCGACGCGCGCCGCGACGGCTTTGTCCAGCGCCGGGTTACTGGCTGCCAGATTGCTGCCCCCTGAGGCCAGCGGATTATCGGGTTTGTCGCTGGTGGCTGAAGGGCGGCCCCAGAAATAACCGGGCTGCGTGAAGTTCTGACCAATCAGCGCGGATCCGCGCACCACGCCATCCTCCTCCAGCAGCGATCCATTCGCCTGCGCCGGAAACAGCCACTGCGCCAGGCTGGTCGTGAGGAAAGGATAAACCACGCCGGTGACCAGGGTAAGCAGTAACAACAGTAAAATTGCCGGACGTAACTGACTCATTTTTTGCTCCTCAGGCCATGCCTGATAACACTAACAGCAGATCGATAGCTTTGATGCCGACAAAGGGCACCAGCAGGCCGCCCAGCCCATAAATCAGCAGGTTGCGGCGCAGCAGCGCAGCGGCACTCAGTGGCCGGTAGCTGACGCCTTTCAGGGCCAGCGGGATCAGAAAGACAATCACCAGGGCGTTGAAGATCACCGCTGAGAGGATCGCGCTGGCGGGCGAGTGCAGCTGCATGACGTTGAGCATGTTGAGCTGCGGATAGGTCGCCGCAAACGCCGCCGGGATGATCGCAAAATATTTCGCTACGTCGTTGGCGATACTGAAGGTGGTCAGCGAACCGCGCGTCATCAGCATCTGTTTACCGATGTGCACCACTTCCAGCAGCTTGGTCGGGTTCGAGTCGAGGTCGACCATGTTGCCCGCCTCCTTCGCCGCCTGCGTACCGGAGTTCATCGCCACCGCCACATCGGCCTGTGCCAGCGCCGGCGCATCGTTGGTGCCGTCGCCGGTCATCGCGACCAGCCGCCCTTCCGCCTGATACTGACGGATCAGCGCCAGCTTCGCTTCCGGCGTCGCCTCAGAGAGAAAATCATCCACGCCCGCTTCCGCCGCAATCGCTGCCGCCGTCAGCGGGTTATCGCCGGTGATCATCACGGTTTTGATGCCCATCTTGCGCAGCTCGGCAAAGCGCTCTTTGATGCCGCCTTTTACGATATCCTTCAGCGCCACCACGCCCAGCACGTTTGCGCCCTCGGCGACGACCAGCGGGGTGCCCCCGGTGCGCGCCACCTCTTCGACCTGAGCATTCACCTCGGCCGGGAAACGGCCATGACTGGCTTCGATGTGGCGACGCACCGCATCCACCGCCCCTTTACGGATCAGCCGGTCCTGCACGTTGACGCCGCTCATGCGGGTCTGCGCCGAGAAGGGAATAAAGCTGGCCCCCATGCTGCTGAGATCGCGTTCACGCAGGTTAAACTGCTGTTTGGCCAGCACCACGATGCTGCGGCCCTCCGGCGTCTCATCGGCCAGCGACGCCAGTTGCGCCGCGTCGGCCAGCTGCTCCTCGCTGACGCCCGGCGCGGGCAGGAATTGGGTCGCCTGACGGTTACCCAGGGTGATGGTGCCGGTTTTATCCAGCATCAGCACATCCACATCGCCTGCGGCCTCAACGGCACGGCCGCTGGTGGCGATGACGTTCGCTCCCAGCATCCGGCTCATCCCCGCGACCCCAATCGCTGACAGCAGGCCACCAATCGTGGTCGGGATCAGACAGACCAGCAGCGCCACCAGCACCGTAACGCTGACCGGCGTTCCGCCCCAGGCCGAGAAAGGCCAGAGCGTCACGGTCGCCAGCAGGAAGACGATAGTCAGCGAAACCAGCAGAATGGTCAGGGCAATCTCGTTTGGCGTTTTGCGACGCTTCGCGCCTTCCACCATGGCGATCATCCGGTCGAGGAAGGTTTCGCCCGGATTGGCGCTGCAGGTGATCACCAGCCAGTCAGAGAGAATGCGGGTCCCACCGGTCACGGAGGCAAAGTCCCCGCCCGACTCGCGGATCACCGGGGCGGACTCGCCGGTAATGGCGCTCTCATCCACCGAGGCCCCGCCCTCCAGCACTTCACCGTCGCAGGGAATAATGTCGCCCGCTTCCACCAGCACCGCATCGCCTTTGCGCAGCTGGTCGGCGGCCACCTGCTGCCACTCTGCGCCGTAGCGCGCCGCTGACAGTTTTTTGGCAAAGCTGGTCTTTTTCACCCCTTTCAGGCTGCTCGCCTGGGCCTTACTGCGCCCCTCTGCCAGCGCCTCCGCCAGATTGGCGAACAGCACGGTAAACCAGAGCCAGAGCGCAATCGCCCCGGTAAAACTGGCGCTGCCGTCGATCCGGCCCGCCAGCATTGCCAGCGCCAGCAGCGAGGTCAGGATGCTGCCGAGGTAGACCACAAACATCACCGGGTTACGGAACTGCACCCGGGGATCGAGCTTTTTCACCGCATCCCAGGCTGAGGTGCGCAGCAGCGCTGCGTCAAATAACGCCTGTTGTTGACGACTCATGAGGATTGTCCCTGAACAAGTTGCAGATGCTCAGCCACCGGGCCCAGCGCCAGAGCAGGAATAAAGGTCAGTGCGCCGACCAGCAGCACCGTACCGATCAGCAGTGCGATAAACAGCGGGCCGTGGGTAGGCAGCGTGCCATTGCCCACCGGCTGCACTTTTTTCGCCGCCATCGCACCGGCAATCGCCATCACCGGAATGATGATGCCGAAGCGGCCCAGCAGCATGCAGACGGCCAGTAACAGGTTCCAGAACGGCGTGTTGGCGCTGAGTCCGGCAAAGGCACTGCCGTTGTTGTTGGCCGCGGATGAGACGGCGTAAAGCACTTCGCTGAAGCCGTGAATGCCCGGATTTGCCATGCCGCTGCGTCCGGCGTCGGTCATCATCGCCAGAGCGGTGCCGATCAGCACCAGCGCCGGGGTGACCAGAATCGCCAGGGCGGTCATTTTCATCTCCCAGACATCGACTTTTTTACCCAGAAACTCCGGGGTGCGGCCAATCATCAGCCCGGCGATAAACACCGCCAGCAGCACGAACAGCAGCATGCCATAGAGGCCGGCTCCGACACCGCCGAACACCACTTCGCCCAACTGCATCAGCCACATCGGCACCATCCCGCCCAGCGCGGTAAAGGAGTCGTGCATGGCATTGACCGCACCGCACGAGGCTGCCGTCGTGATCACGGCGAACAGGCTGCTGTTAAGAATGCCAAAGCGCGTCTCTTTGCCTTCCATATTGACGGCGCTGTCGGCCCCCAGCTGGAGGAAGTGCGGGTTGCCCTGCAGTTCGGCCCACATCACCACGACGACCGCCGCCACAAACATCAGCGTCATCGCCCACAGCAGCATGTGGCCCTGACGCCGGTCACGCACGCTTTCGCCAAACGCGAAGCAGAGCGCCGCCGGGATCAGGAAGATGCTCAGCATCTGCACGAAGTTGGTGAGCACATTCGGGTTTTCAAACGGATGGGCGGAGTTGGCATTAAAGAAGCCGCCACCGTTGGTGCCCAGCATTTTGATCGCCTCCTGCGACGCCACCGGCCCCATCGACAGCGTCTGCTGCGCGCCTTCCAGCGTGGAGAGGCTGTGATAAGGCAGGACGTTCTGAATGCTGCCCTGACTGACAAAGAACAGCGCCATCAGCAGGCTGATGGGCAGTAAGACGTAGAGCGTGATGCGCGTCAGGTCGCGCCAGGCGTTGCCCAGCGTGGCGATGCTGCGATTCGCGAAGCCCCGGATCAGGGCAAACGCCACCGCAATGCCCGTCGCGGCAGAGAGGAAGTTCTGCACCGTCAGGCCCACCATCTGACTGAAATAGCTCAGGGTGCTCTCACCGCTGTAGGACTGCCAGTTGGTGTTGGTGACAAAGCTGACCGCGGTGTTGAGCGCCAGATGCCAGCTCAGGCCAGGCAGCTGTTGCGGATTGAGCGGCAGCGCCCCCTGCATCAGCAGAATCGTCAGCAGCACCACAAAACCCAGCGCATTAAACAGCAGAATCGCCAGCAGATAGTGCGGCCAGCGCATGTCAGATTGCTGCGCCCCCAGCAGTCGCCACAGCGGGGCTTCAAGGCGGGCAAACACCGGCTTATCCGCCACTAACGACGCCAGACCCCGGCCGAGCGGCTGCGCCAGCACCATCAGCAGCAGCAGATAAACGGCGATAAGTAAGAAAGCATTGGCCGCCATCAGAAGGCCTCCGCATTTAACAGGGCATAGATCAGATAGCCCAGTAACAACACCACCAGCAGAATGCCGGTTATTACGCCCACGCTCACAGGAACCTCCAGAGGTTTGGATTCAGGGCATAGCTTGCGCGGAGGCGTATAAAGAAGGGGTTAAAATGCAGCGGGCGGGCGTAAAAATAGTGTAAAAATGGCGAAATATCAGGCGACTTCCAGCGCCCAGATACGATTAAGATCGACATTACCCCACAGCGTGCTGTCCTCTGCGCCGACAATGCTGTCAGTGCAGAAACTGTCGCCAAGGTCGAGCTCCTCCGGTTTGACTTCACGCTGGGCGTGCAGCGACCAGAACACATGCACACAGGGACGCATCAGCGACTTTTCACCCGCTCTGACCACCAGTGCCACCCGGCCGGAGGCGAGACGCACCAGCGATCCCACCGGATAGATGCCGATGGTGCGCACAAAGGTGTGCAGCAGGCCGGGGTCAAAATGGCCGCGCCAGCTCAGCATCTGATGCATCGCCTCAGCAGGGGTCCAGCCGTTGCGATAGGCACGGGTTGAGGTCACAGCATCATAGACGTCACACACCGCCGCCATGCGGGCATAGAACGAAATTGCCTCCCCTTTCAGGCCGTGCGGGTAGCCGCTGCCATCATATTTCTCATGATGATGCAGGGCGATATCCAGCAGATCGTCATCGGCGTCAGCTTCTATCAGCATCTGCGTGCCTACCACCGGATGCTCGCGCATCACCCTGAACTCTTCGTCAGTCAGCTTGCCGGCTTTGTTGAGGATCGCCAGCGGCACGGCCGCTTTACCGACATCATGCAGTAAACCGCCCATGCCCACCCGCCGCAGCTGCTGGTCGTTCAGCCCGACTGTTTTACCCAGCGCAATCATCAGCCCGCAGACCGCCATGGAGTGCAGGTAGGTATAGTCATCATGATTCTTCAGCCGCGCCACGCTCAGCATGGCGGAAGGTTCACGCGTGATCGATCCGGCGATTTCATCCACCAGATTCATCATATAGTCGAGCTTCAGGCCGTTACCCAGCCGCGCTTCGTTGAACATCGCCAGGACTTTCGGTTTGCCCTGCTGGAAGATCTGCTGGGCCTGATCGAGTTCCTGAAAAAAGGGGGTGCGACCAATGGTTTTCTTCGCGACCACGGTGGCGATCGGGGCCTGCACTGAACGATCGAGATCGATCCAGAGCTGGCGGATCCCTTCACTGCGTAACAGGGCGATTTGGCGTGGATCGGCGATCAGCATCTCATTACGAATGCACTGGTCTTTGATCCACCAGACTTCCAGCTTGTGGATAAACATCCCCGGGCGCAGTTCATCAATGGTAATCAGCTTTATCACGCTATCACTCCTTAAGCTCAGCGAGGGAGATAAGGTGATATCGGCAGCTGGACAAATTTTCTTCAGGCTGTTTTGTGCGGCGGCGGCGTTCAGGAGAGTGGTCAGAGGAGAGTCGATTGCGCTTACTTACGCAAGCAACAGGTTTTTTGCCTGGCCCGGCAGAATTATTTATATTTGCTCCAGGACATTGACTTAACGGTGACATGGAAAGGGTCATAAACATGATGAAAACCGGCATATTACTGGCTGATACAGCGTTATTTTTTGGTGGACTGGGCTGCTGCCTTCTGGTGCTGTCGCTTATTCTTTTTTTGATCAAAAGACAGGATTATTATGGTCTTGTTTCCTCTTATCGGGAAAAATATACCTTGCCTGGCCCCTGCGCCTTTTATTACACGATGGGCTTTTTCGGCGTGTTTCCGCTTTTACGATTTTTCATAAAATTAAGCCAAAGAAAGAAAATACGATTTATTTCCCTTAACGACCCCGGTTATGCCTTTTTTGATGACAAAAAACATCAGATTCATGCCTGGATGAAACTTTATTCGCTGCTGTGGTTTGCCGCTACGGCATGTTATATCCTGTTCGCTGTTTTTGGTCTGCTTTTGCCTTAAAGCCCGTGCTGGCGTCAGCGTGACTTCCTGCGCAGCGCCTGCCTGGGAAGGCACAGCAGACAGAGGCTCCGAAAAGTGGTTAATCATTTTATGATGACAAATAAAATAATAGCGGAAATGGGACTCTTTTTTGCATTATCAGGCAGTGCAATGATATTTCTTTCTTTAATTGTTTATCTATTAAAAAGAGAAGAATATTATTATCTGATAGCACGGTATAAAGAAAAATATCTTTTTCCTGCTCCGGCCTCGTTTCATCATATGACGGGCTTTTTTGGTGCCGTTATAGTGATACGCTTTTTTATCAGGCTATCGCATAAAAAAAGAATCTTATTTATGCGCCATGATGATCCTGCCTGCTCTTTCTTCGATGAACCTGATGTATACATCCATGCCTGGATGATCTTTTTCTATTACCTGTGGGTTACCGCGACGGCGTTTTTTGTTGCTGCCGGAATGTTGAGTCTGCTGCTGCCTTAATTCACCGAGGGCGCTGCACAAAAGCGCGAAAATCCTGTCTCTCTGCCGCAGCGCGCGCAGCAATGACGCCACGCTTTTCCGGCAAAGTGTGGCGGCGCCAGCAAGAGTGAAAAGAGGCGGTTGTCAAACCTGGCTCTCCTTCATAAGCTGCAAATGAGTTTATTTGTCCATTTCCAGAATAAATGAAAAATCCATTCCATCCGGTTAACCTCGGGAGTCCGCAATGAAAAAATGTGCATGGGCAATTCTCTGTCTGCTCGCTCTTTCCACGTCGGCGCTGGCAGAGAAAATTGGCGTGTCGATGGCCTATTTCGACCAGAACTTTCTCACCCTTATCCGCCAGGCGATCGATAAAGAGGCAAAAGCGCAAAAGCTGGATGCGCAGTTTGAAGATGCGCGGGGCGATGTGGGCCGTCAGACCGATCAGGTGCAGAGCTTTATCAGCGCCGGGGTGGATGCGATTATCGTCGATCCGGTCGACTCGGCCAGCACCCCTGCCCTGACAAAACTGGCGCAGCAGGCGCATATTCCACTGGTCTACGTTAACCGCACGCCAGGCGATAAAACCCTGCCACCGGGCGTGGTGTTTGTCGGTTCTGACGAACGCGAGTCGGGCACGCTGCAGATGGAGGCGCTGGCGAAACAGGCTGGGTATCGTGGCAATGTCGCCATTATGATCGGTAACCTCAGCGATGCGGGCGCACTGCAGCGCACAAAAGATGTGGAGCAGGTGGTGGCGAAGTATGCCGGCATGAAAGTGGTGCTGAAGCAGACGGCTAATTATGCGCGCAGTGAGGGAATGGATTTAATGCTCAGCTGGCTCTCAAACGGGGAAGAGATTGATATTGTTGCCGCCAACAATGATGAAATGGCGATTGGTGCCACCATGGCGATCGCGCAGGCGAAGCCGAAGAAAACCATTCTGGTAGGCGGTATTGATGCCACGCCGGATGGCCTGAAAGCGCTGGCGAGCGGCAAACTGGCGGTCACGGTTTTCCAGGATGCCGTGGGTCAGGGCAGAAAATCGGTTGAGGTGGCGCAGCAGATGATTAAAGGCCAGAAGGTAGCGTCCCATCAGTGGATCCCGTTTGAGCTGGTTACGCAGCAGAATATGCAGCACTACCGCTCTGAAAACCCGTAACGCAACAGGGAGCGGCTGTGCTGCCGCTCCGGTTCTCACTTCCCGTGCAGCAGCTTCGCCATCATCACCACATCGCGTAACTGCCCGTCGCGCAGGGCGGCCTGACGCTTCAACCCTTCCCGTTCAAAGCCCAGCCGTTCATACAGCCGTAGCGCCCGGTCATTGTCGTGAAACACCTCCAGCTCCATGCGGGTGATCCCCAGCCAGTTACGGGCGTAGTCCAGCGCGGTGCGGATCAGGCGCTCACCGACACCACGACCGGCGAAATCGGGATGCACCCCCAGTCCAAAGCTGATGCAGTGGCGGGTGCGCGGCTTATTATCCACGAACAGTGTCAGTTCACCGGCCAGCACACCGTCAATTTCCGCTACAAACGCAATAAAACCTTCGGCATCCATTCGGGCAATTTTCTTCTCCCAGCTGGCCACCGCGGGAAACGGCAACTGCAGTGTCCAGGGATAGACATCGGGATGACTGTAGAGTCGCTGACAGGCGGCAGCATCCTGCGGTTCCCGTGCCCGTATTGTGATTTCCATATTTTCTCCTGTTAGCCGGATGGGGTTCATGCACTAAGCTGTAGCTCTTTACCGGATGAAAAGAGCCTCGCTATGTTGTATCGCCGTTTTGAGCGTTTTATCAATATTTTTCATGACGCGCCGACCGATTCACCGCCCTCCAGGGTCTGGCCCTTTTACCTCTACTATCTGCGCCAGGTCTGGCCCAGTTTTGCGGCGCTGCTGCTGGTAGGCCTGGTCTCCGCGCTGATCGAGGTGTCGCTGTTTGGCTATCTGAGCCGCCTGATCGATATGGTCAACCACGCCACGCCTGCCACGCTGTTCCGGGATAACTGGCCGCTGCTGCTCTGGATGGGGGCGGTGGCGCTGATTCTGCGGCCGATCTTTATCGGCCTGCACGACATGCTGGTGCACCAGAGTATCAGCCCGAGCATGACCAGTATGATCCGCTGGCAGCACCACAACTACGTGCTGCGTCAGAGTCTCAATTTCTTTCAGAACGATTTCGCCGGTCGTATCGCCCAGCGCATCATGCAGACCGGCAATTCCCTGCGCGACTCGGCGGTGCAGCTGGTGGATGCCATCTGGCATGTCCTGATCTACGCCGTGACCTCGCTGATCCTGTTTGCCGATGCCGACTGGCGGCTGATGATCCCGCTGATCCTCTGGATGGTGGCCTACAGCGCCTCACTGCGTTTCTTTGTGCCGCGCGTCAAGGCGCGTTCGGTGGTCTCCTCAGAAGCACGCTCTAAGCTGATGGGCACCATCGTTGACGGCTATACCAATATCGCCACCATCAAGCTGTTCGCACACAGCGATCTGGAACGTCAGTATGCGCGCGAGGCCATTCAGGAGCAGACCGATAAAACCCAGCACGCCAGCCGCATGGTCACCAGCATGGATCTGACGCTGTCAGCGCTGAACGGCCTGCTGATTGTCTCCACCTCCGGGCTGGCGCTCTGGCTATGGAGCCAGTCGCTGATCAGCGTCGGGGCGATTGCCCTGGCGACCGGTCTGGTGATCCGCCTGGTGAACATGTCCGGCTGGATCATGTGGGTCGTCAACGGCATCTTTGAAAATATCGGCATGGTGCAGGATGGCCTGAACACCATCGCCCAGCCGCTGAGCGTGCAGGATGCGCCGCAGGCGAAGCAGCTGAAGGTGACGCGCGGCCAGATTCGCTATGAAGATGTGCGCTTCGACTATGGTGGCGGTCGTCAGGTCATCAACCACCTTAACCTCACCATTCAGCCCGGCGAGAAGATTGGTCTGATTGGCCCCTCCGGTGCCGGCAAGTCGACGCTGGTCAACCTGCTGCTGCGGCTCTATGACCTGAACGGTGGCCGGATTGTGATCGACGATCAGGATATCGCCAGCGTGACGCAGGAGAGCCTGCGCAGCCAGATTGGCATGATCACCCAGGACACCTCGCTGCTGCACCGCTCAATCCGCGAAAACCTGCTTTATGGCCGTCCAGACGCCAGTGAAGAGGCGCTCCAGCTTGCGATCCGCCGCGCCCGCGCCGACGAGTTTATTCCCCTGCTCTCCGACCCGCAGGGCCGCACCGGCCTGGACGCCCACGTGGGCGAACGCGGGGTGAAGCTGTCGGGCGGTCAGCGTCAGCGTGTGGCGATCGCCCGCGTGCTGCTGAAAGATGCCCCGATTCTGATCATGGATGAGGCTACCTCGGCGCTCGACTCAGAAGTGGAAGCCGCGATTCAGGAGAGTCTGGAGTCGCTGATGCAGGGTAAAACCGTCATCGCCATCGCGCACCGCCTGTCGACCATCGCGAAGATGGACCGGCTGGTGGTGCTGGATAAGGGCGGCATCGCCGAGATGGGCAGCCATCAGGAACTGCTGGCGCAAAACGGCCTCTATGCCCGGCTGTGGCAGCATCAGACCGGGGGGTTTGTCGGCGTCGATTAATCGCCGCGCCGATAGGGTAAGGCGTCGCGCGCTTCTTCCGCCCAGCCGCGCACGCCTTCCCGCTCCTGAACCAGAAAATCGGCGACGGCATCGCGCAGGCCGGGATGCCGCAGATAGTGCCAGGAGTGGGTGATCTGCGGCTCAAAGCCGCGCACCAGCTTGTGCTCACCCTGCGCACCCGCATCAAACCGCGCCAGCCCTTCATCCAGAGCCAGATCCATCCCCTGATAGAAACAGGTTTCGAAGTGCAGCCGGTCAAACTCCGCCAGACAGCCCCAGTAGCGGCCATAAAGCGTGTTGCTGTCGCGCAGATAAAAGGCCATCGCCGCCGGCTGCTGCTGCTGCAGGCGGGCGATCACGACCACAATATTCTGCGGCATCCGCTCCGCCAGCAGGCTGAAGAAATCCCGCGTCAGGTAGGGACGCTGACCGCGCACCGCATAGGTGTTGGCGTAACAGGTATAGACAAAATCCCACTGATCTTCCCGCAGCTGGTCGCCCAAATAGCGGTCAAACACAAAGCCGCTCTGCGCCACCTGTTCGCGCTCTTTACGCAGCTGTTTGCGCTTGCGCGACATCAGCGTATCGAGGAAATCCTGAAAATCGCGGTAGCCCCGGTTGTGCCAGTGATACTGACAGCCGAGCCGCGACAGCCAGTCGGGCTGCTCAGCCAGCAGGGTATCGGCCTGCGCATCGGTAAAGTTGATGTGCGCGCCGCTTAAGCCCTGCTGTAACAGGTGCTCAGGCAGGGCCGCCAGCAGGTGTGCGGCGGCAGAGGGATCACCCAGCAGACGGGCACCGCTGACGGGGCTGAAGGGAATCGCCCCCAGCCACTTCGGGTAGTAGCGAATCCCGGCGCGCTGGCTGGCATCCGCCCAGGCGTGATCAAAGACATACTCGCCCTGAGAATGGCGTTTGCGGTAGCCCGGCAGCGCGGCGCGGGTCACGCCCTTTTCCTGCCACAGCAGATGATCAGGCTGCCAGCCCGATGCAGGCCGCACGCTGCCGCTCTCTTCTAACGTGAGCAGAAAGGCGTGGCGCAGAAACGGCTGGTCATCCGGCAACAGGGCATCCCACTCAGCGGCGGGAATCGCCGTCAGCGAGTTCAGGTGAATCAGCGACATGAATTACTCCAGACAACGGCGGGCAGAGATGCAGTCAAGCAGGTTTTCTGCGCCAGCGAAAGCCTTAAGGCACGCAAAGTGAAGGCTGCATCCACTGAGCACAGCCCCTATACTGCGACTTTATCCCACAGGACATCGCCATGGATCGACTCGATTGTGACCGGATGTTTGTCACGGTGCTGGAAACCGGCAGCTTTTCTGCGGCGGCGTTACGTCTCGGCACCAGCAGCAGTCAGGCGTCAAAGCTGGTATCGAAGCTGGAGCAGCAGCTCGGCGTGCAGCTGTTTAAGCGCAGCACCCGCGCCCTGTCGCCGACCGATGTCGGGCGCGCCTATTACGAACGGGTCAAACACCTGCTCGACGCGTTTGAGACGCTGGATGCCAGCGTGCGCGAAAGCGCCATGACGCCGACCGGCCGGCTGAAAATCAGCGCGCCCGGCTCCTTTGGCACAGCGGTGCTCTCTCAGGTGCTGGTTGCCTTTGCCCGCCGCTATCCGCTGATTGAGCTGGACGTCAGCTTTTCAGATCGGGCCGTGAACATTGTCGATGAAGGATTTGATATGGCGATCCGCATCGGCAACCTGAGCGACAGCAGCCTGGTGGCGCGCAGGCTGGGCGAGGTTCATGTGCGCTTCGCCGCCTCACCGGCCTATCTTGAACAGTTCGGCACCCCGCAGCACTGGCAGGAGATCGCTCAGCATCAGTGCATTATCGACACCAATTTTCGCGACCCCCGGCACTGGCCGTTTGCCGGTTCCGGCGGTGAGGTCGTGACCGTGCCTGTGCAGGGCCGTCTGCGCTTCGCCAACACCGAAGCCTGTCTGCAGGCGGCGATCGCGGGCCTGGGCATCGCGCGCCTGCCCGGATTTATCGCGGCCCCTGCGCTGCAACGCGGTGATATCGTCCGGCTGCTGGAAAACTTCGAGACGCCGCCACTGGGTCTGTTTGCGGTTTATCCGCCCGCCCGCCATCTGCCCCACCGGGCGCGCCTGCTTATCGACTTCCTGGTCACCCATTTCATTCATTTTCCACCCGTCTGATTTCTTCCAATATGGAAGAAATGATTGTCTTCAGGGCCGGATTATCAGCCTTTTAGTCATCAGTTATGCTGCTTCTTATCTCAGCAGAGGAGTCGCACAATGTTAATAGAAGGCAAGTGGAGTAGTGACTGGCATCCGGTGCAGGCTACCGATAAACAGGGCGGTTTCGTCCGCCAGACATCCGGTTTCCGGGACTTTATCAGCAGCGATGGCTCAACACCATTTCCGGCAGAGCCCGACCGCTACCATCTCTATGTGGCACTGATCTGCCCGTGGGCATCACGTGCGCTGATCGCCCGCAGGCTCAAAGGGCTGGAGTCGCTCGTCGGCGTCACGGTGGTGGAGCCGCAGCTCGGTGCTCAGGGCTGGCGCTTCGGTGATTTTCCCGGCGCGCAGCAGGACCCGCTGAATAACGCGCAGTACCTGCATGAGATCTATACCCGCGTGGCACCCGATTACACGGGCCGGGCCACCGTGCCGGTGCTGTGGGACAAGAAAACCGGCACCATTGTCAGCAACGAGTCGGCAGATATCGTGCGCATGTTCAACAGCGGCTTTGGCGATCTGGCCGATAACCGTATCGACCTCTATCCCGCCGCGCTGCGCGCTGAGATTGATGCGCTCAATGAGAGCCTCTATCCGCGCCTGAATAACGGGGTTTACCGCGCCGGATTTGCCACTACCGCCATCAGCTATCAGCAGGCGTTTAACGACGTCTTCAGCCAGCTGGATGAGCTGGAGGCACTGCTGAGCGATGGCCGCACGTTTCTGCTGGGGGAACGGCTGACCGAACCCGACATTCGCCTGTTTGTGACCCTGATCCGCTTTGACGTGGCCTATCACGGCCTGTTCAAATGCAACCTGCGCCGCATACGCGACTATACGCTGCTCAACCGCTATCTTAAGAGCATGCTGTCGGTCTCCGGCGTGCGTGAGACGGTCAACATCGATCACATCAAACAGGGTTACTACTCGATCAAGGCGCTCAACCCGAACGGCATCGTGCCGGCGGGCCCGGATATGAGCGAATACGGTTTTTAAAGGAGCAATGATGGCAAAGGCACTGGTGATTTTTCTGCATGGCGTGGGGAGTAACGGCGATGACCTGGCCCCGCTGGGCCGCCACTGGGCGACGCTGTTGCCGGATGTGATTTTTGCCGCGCCCAATGCGCCTGAACGTTTTTCCGCAGGGTTTGGCTGGCAGTGGTTCAGCCTGACCGACGTGACGCCAGAAAATCGGCCAGGCCGGGTGCGGGCAGCGCGCGCCGCGTTTGACGCAACCCTGAACGCTATCGTTGAGCAGCATGGCTTCACCGACCGCTGGCAGGATGTGGTGCTGGTCGGCTTTTCACAGGGGTCGATTATGGCGCTGGATGCGCTCGCCTCGGGCCGTTATCCGCTGGCGGGCGTGGTCGCCTTTTCCGGTCGTCTGGCCGTTGAGGGTCAATTAACCCCGCAGACTCATGTGCCCGCGCTGCTGATCCACGGCCAGGCGGATGAGGTGATCCCGTGGCAGGAGAGCGAATCGGCCGCGACACGACTCAGAGCCGCCGGGGTGCCGGTCGACGCGCGCTTTGAACCGGCCACCGGCCACACCATTTCAGGTCCGGGCGCGATGCACGCCGCGGCGTTTATCGGACAGTGCCTGCAGGATTAACGCCGGTAGCGGTCTAACGCCTGCCAGGCCTGCGCCGCCGCCACTTCAGGCGGCAGGCGTTTCAGCCTGTCGTTGAAGACTTCAATGCCCAGCGGACCCTGATAGCCTGCGCTTTTAAGCTTATCGACAAAGCGATCAACGTCGATAATGCCGTCGCCAGGCAGCAGGCGCTGATGCTTCGCCATCGCCATCAGACTCTGTTTGTCCTGCGCGGGAACGGCGGCCATATCACACAGCTGCACCTCATAAATGCGGTCGGCCGGAATACCATCCAGATGAGTGGCGTCGCCCCCGCGCGCGCAGATATGGAAGAGATCCACCACCAGCCCGATATTGGGCTGATCCAGTCGCTGCAACCGCTGCCACGCCAGCGGCAGCGTGTTATCCACACTGCACCAGGCCATCGGCTCATACATGATGCGCATGTTGTAGCGCGCGGCTTCAGAGGCCATCCAGCGCAGGTCATCATCGATCAGTTCGGCGCAGCAATCTTCCCGGGTGCTGGCCGGAGCCTGAAGGGTATCGCAGCCCAGCGCCTGGGCGATCTGAATAAACTGACGCAGCTCTTCGCGCTTCTGTGCGCGCAGTGCCATGGGTGCGCCGGTGAAATCGCGCAGCACCTGGAGGTTGGTAAAGCCGGGTCCCTGCCGGGCCGCGATCTCAGCCAGCACCGCCGCACCGCCCTCGCACGCCTCAACATCCTCGCGCCAGATCTCCACCTGATCGAAACCGGCGTCACGTGCCGCCTGGAGTTTCTGGCCGGGTTCACCGTTTAACAACACCAGGTTAAGGAAGGTGGGATTGGTTCGCATGGCTCGGCTCCTTAATCGTCCGGAATAATCGGTGATGTTCAGATCATGCCCCTGGTGAGAGACGGGCGTGACCTGAACCCCTCTGTTTCTCTGGCGCTCAGGAGCCGGTTAACCGGCTCAGCCCAGCAGCGTCACCAGCGCAAAACCGGCAAACGCCATCAGCAGTGAACCGATCACATGCACCAGCGCGCTGGCCATCGCCCAGAGATACTTACCTGATTGTAGCAACACCATTAATTCTGCCGTGAAGGAGGAGAAAGTGGTCAGCCCGCCACACAGGCCGGTGACGATCAGCAGTTTCCAGATCGGGTCGATGTCGGGGTGGCGAACAAACCAGGCCATCGCACCGCCAATCACCAGCCCGCCAATCAGATTCACCAGCAGCGTGCCGGGTGGCAGATTGGGAAAGAGCGCATTAAAGCGCATCGCGAACAGCCAGCGCAGCACACAGCCGGCCGAGCCGCCGATCATCACCGCCAGTAACGGTTTCAACATAACTTGCTCCTGATTGCAGATTAACGCCGGGCTGAGAGGAGAGGCAGAGATAAACGGCGCCTGACGCCTCAGCTCCCGCGAAGGATTGAGTGTCAGGCGTCATCAGCCGGTGTTAAGCCCACCGGCGGTTGGGAAAGGTGGCACGCCATCACCTTGAGCCGGTGATAATACGACGCCCGTTTCAGGCTGGCAACCTTGCGCCGGGAAACCGGCCCGGCTGGCGTAAATGCTTGACGCCCACGCCGCGGGCGGGGTAATGCTGAGGGATGAGAGTCGGTGACGGAGAGGCGATGCGAACCCTGATTTTTGATACTGATATCGGCGTGGATGATGCTTTTGCGCTGGCCTGTGCGGCGCGCACCCAGCATCTGCTGGGCATTACCACCGTTTTCGGCAACGTGGCGGTGGGTCAGGCGGTGAAAAATGCCCGGCTGTTCTGCCAGAAGATGGCGATCGACGCAGCGGTTTATCGCGGCTGCGCGCGGCCGCTGGCCCAGGCCCCGTCAGCCCCCGCCACCCTGCACGGCCAGGACGGGCTGGGTGATGTGTTTGAAAACAGCTGTAGCGATCAGGCCCCCGGCGCAGTGCAGTTTATTATCGACAGCGTGCGGGCACAGCCGCATCAGATCACTCTGGTGGCGATCGGTCCGCTGACCAACATCGCCTCGGCCATTAATCAGGCACCCGACATCATTCCGCTGGTGAAAGAGCTGGTGATCATGGGCGGTGCGTTCGGCACCGGGGGACACAGTGGCAACGTGACCCCCTTCAGCGAATTCAATATCTGGAAAGATCCGCATGCTGCCGATCAGGTGCTCACCTCGGCGCTGAACGTGGTGGTGATCCCGCTGGATGTTACCCACAAGGTGCTGATCACCGGCGAAGAGGTTCAGCGGCTGAATCAGCCGGTGCTGAGCGCCATCTGTCGCCCTTACCTGGCTTACAGTCTGGCGAAAGAGGGCTTTAACGGCATGGCGCTGCACGACACCCTGGCGGTGGCATGGCTCAGCCTGCCAGAGGCGTTTACCCTGGCCGAAAGCCCGCTGCGGGTGATCACCGAAGGGATCGCCTGCGGTCAGACGGTGCGCAGGCTGACCGCGCTGGCCTCCCGTCACGACCCGTTTGCCGGTCTGCCCGCCCAGCGCATCGCGCTCGGTGTGGATGCTGACGCGGTGCGGGCGCACTTCTTTAACACCCTCACCGCGCCCTGACGCGCTGGCTGGCCGCGTTACCGGTCGAAATGAATCACGCCTTTGATCAGTTCACGATTGTTGATGACCTGCGGTTCAAAGGTTTCATCCAGCGTGGAAAACGCCAGAGAGTGATTCAGCATCATGCTGGCGCGCAGCTGACCGCTGGCCATCAGGGAGCAGACCCGATCAAAATCTTCGCGGGTGGCGTTCCGGCTTCCGAGCAGGGTGGCCTCTTTTTTGTGAAACTCACTGTCCGGGATCACCAGATCGCCTTTGTGCAGGCCGACATAGACGACCGTGCCGCCGTGCCGTATCAGGCTGACCGCATTGTTCATGGCCGCCGGGTTGCCGGTGGCGTCGATCACTTTCAGCGGCAGCCGCCCGCCCGATTGTTCGCGCAGCGCCGCATCGAATGCCGCGTCTGCCGGGTTCAGCGCCACCAGGCCAAGCTGGTCAGCGACATGCTGACGACGAAATGCACTGGTGTCCGCCACGACCACCTGCGCACCGCTGGCAGCGGCAATGGCGGCCACGCCCAGGCCAATTGGCCCCGCCCCCACCACCAGCACCTGCTCATCGGCGGTCACGCCAGCCCGACGCACCGCATGGGCGCTGATGGCAAACGGCTCAATCAGCGCAGCCGCCTCCGGTGTCACCTCATCCACCGCCAGCAGCGTGCTGACCGGCACGCTTAAGTAGTCGCTGAATCCCCCATCCTGATGGACGCCAATCACGGAGATCTGCTCACAGCAGTTGGTTTTGCCGCTCTGGCAGGCGTCGCAGTGCAGACAGGCGATGTAGGGCATAAGCGCCACCCGCTGGCCCGGCTGAATACCCTCAGCGCCACGGCCCAGCGCGACCACTTCCGCACAGATTTCATGGCCCAGCACCCGGGGATAGCTGAAAAAGGGCTGATTGCCGGACCAGGCGTGAATATCTGTTCCGCAGATCCCGGCGGTGAGAATTTTGATCAGCGCCTCGCCCGCGCCGGGCGCTGGCCTGTCGCGGGTGGCCCAGACCATTCTGCGTGGTTCAGCGATGACCAGTGCTTTCATTGTTGTCATGGTGAGTCTCCGGTTGTCCTGCAGGCAGTTATGCCGAATCGGGCAGCGGACGCGGGTCTCGCTTGCCGGAAGTGTGAAGCACCACGGTTTTTTTGGGCTTTGAATGGTTTTTAATGCATAAAAAACCGGAGAGTGCGATGAGCCGCAGCCAGAATTTGCGTCAGAACGTGATTAACCAGATGCTGGAAAGTATTGCTCAGCGCCATATTCGCTCACCGCTGCCGCCACAGGCGGCGCTGGCGGAGATGTTCAATATCAGCCGGACCACGGTGCGCCATACCCTGCACTACCTGCATCAGTGCGGCGTGCTGGATAAGGTTGAACAGACCTGGGTTATCGTGCGCGAGCCGCGTGAAGAGGACAGTTTCAGCGCCGTTACGCCGCCGATTGAGCAGCAGGCCAGCCACGTAGAGCAGATGTTTTTTAATATGATTAACCAGCGGCAGCTGGTGCCGGGCGACACGTTCAGCGAACTGCAGCTGGCGCAGCAGGTGAAGGTCAGTCCGGTGGTGGTGCGTGAATTTCTGCTGCGCTTTATGCGCTATGACCTGCTGGAGCCGGTTAAACGCGGCCAGTGGCGGATGAAGAAATTCACTCAGGACTACGCGGAGAAGCTGTTTGAACTGCGCGAGATGCTGGAAACCCACGCCCTGAGCCGTTTCCTGAATCTGCCCGCCAGTGATGAGCGCTGGGTTCAGGCGCGGGATCTGCTGGATCGCCATCGATCGATGCGCGACACCATCGCCAGCAACTATCGCCACTTTGCCGCGCTGGATCGGCAGATGCATTCCCTGATCTTATCCGCCGCCAGCAATCCCTTCTTTAATCAGTCGCTGGAGATCATCTCGGTGATCTTTCATTCCCACTATCAGTGGGATGAGAGCGATCTTAAGCAGCGCAATATCGTGGCGCTGGAGGAGCATATGGCGATTCTGACCGCGCTGATTGGCCGTCAGGATGTCGACGCGCTCTGCGCCCTGCACAACCATCTGGCCACCGCAAAAACCTCCATGGTGCGATCCATCAGTCAGTACAATTAAAAACCGATTAAAAACCACAAAGCATTAGCTCCCGCACGCTTCAGAAACATCTTTGCAACATCCTTTTCCCTTTGCTCTTAGTCTCGACGGTAACGTCACGGCGGCCTTTTGCCGCTGCGCGCAGACCCTTCTCACCATAACGATAACCAGCCAGTTTCGGGAGAGTGCAATGGAAAAGACCTCACTATCCGGCCGTGAACGCGCGTCCGGTGAGACGACACCAGACCAGGATTTCGTGCCCATGCGCAGCGACGTGGTGCGCTCACCGCGCATCCGTAAGATTCAGGTCACCGCAATGCTGCTGTTGCTGTTTGCGGCCATCATCAACTATCTGGATCGCAGCTCGCTGTCGGTGGCCAATATGACTATCCGTGAGGAGATGGGACTGAGCGCCACCGAAATCGGCGTTCTGCTCTCCGCCTTTTCGCTGGCTTATGGTCTGGCGCAGCTGCCGTGCGGTGCGCTGCTGGATCGCAAAGGGCCGCGCATCATGCTCGGCATCGGCATGTTCATCTGGTCACTGTTTCAGGCGGCCTCCGGCCTGGTGCACAACTTCACCCAGTTTGTGCTGGTGCGTATCGGCCTCGGCATTGGCGAAGCGCCGATGAACCCGTGTGGCGTCAAAGTGATCAACGACTGGTTCAATATCAAAGATCGCGGTATGCCGATGGGGATGTTTAACGCCGCCTCAATGATTGGGCTGTCGGTTGCACCGCCGGTTCTGGCGGCGATGATGCTGGTGATGGGCTGGCGAGGGATGTTTGTCACCATCGGCATCCTCGGCATCTTCCTCGCCATTGGCTGGTACATGGTCTATCGCGACCGCGATAACCGCACCCTGAGCGCCGAAGAGATCCACTATCTGCAGGCGGGCAGCGTGGCGTCACGCAAAGAGCCGATCAGCTTCAGGGAGTGGCGCGGCCTGTTTAAGCAGCGCACCATGTGGGGCATGATGATTGGCTTCAGCGGCATCAACTACACCGCCTGGCTCTATATCGCCTGGCTGCCGGGCTATCTGCAGTCGACTTATCACCTCGATCTCAAAAGCACGGGCCTGCTGGCGGCGATTCCGTTCCTGTTCGGCGCGGCGGGCATGCTGCTGAATGGCTATGTGGTCGATACGCTGGTACGCCGCGGGTTTAACGCGGTGAAAACCCGTAAAGTCTGCATCGTCAGCGGCATGCTGCTGTCAGCCGGATTTACCGCCGTCGTCACCCGCGCGACCGACACCACCAGCGCCGTGACGCTGATCGGCATGGCGCTGTTCTGTATCCACTTTGCCGGTACGTCGTGCTGGGGGCTGATCCACGCCAACGTTACCGCGCGCATGACCGCCTCGGTTGGCAGCATTCAGAACTTCGCCAGCTTTATCTTTGCCTCGTTTGCGCCGGTCATTACCGGCTGGGTGCTCGACACCACCCAATCGTTCAGCCTGGCGCTGATGATTTGCGCCGGTGTCACGCTCATCGGCGCCCTCGCCTATCTGCTGCTGGTGCGCAAGCCGATCACCGACGGCGAATAACCCCTGCTGACGGCGCGGCGCTCAGCTCAGCTCAGCGTCGTCAGCGTAACCCCATGTTTAGCCCCGTAACGCTGAATACCGGCGATCACCTTCTCTGTACTGAGCGGCGGTGGCGGTGGCAACAGCGGAGCTCTTTCACGCAGCGCCGAGTCGAAGCGGGCGAAGGTAGCAAAATCACGCGGGAACCGCTCTTCATCCACGCCGATGAAGACCCCCTCATCACGGGCATGGGCCAGCAGCGCCCGCCAGCGATCAATCTCCGCCAGCCCGATGCTGTCGGTGCCGTGAGAAAAGAGCATCATGTCGATATTGCGGAACGGCGGCTGTTTTTCCAGGAAGCGTTGCAGGGCCGCCGCTGACGGCTCGGTGCAGAACACCAGCCAGAACGGGATAGCCTGCTGCCGGATGCTGCTCCACGGGTCCATCAGCAGGAAACTGTCCACTGTCAGACGGGTCGGTAAAATCCCGGCAGCCAGATACCAGTCGCGATAGATCTCTGCCACCACATAGCTCATCGCTTCCGGGTCTTCATAGCGAATCTCCATCAGCGTCCAGTTCTGGGCTTCCGCCAGCTTTTTCAGCGGCGAGATCAGATAGCCATCCAGCCCCCACTCCGCTTCCGGCACCCGATCGGTGATGGCAGGCGGTGTCCAGCGCTCGCGGTCAACGCCATAGCGTGCCAGATACTCCGCGACCCGCGGGCCACCCTGTAAATACTCCTGCTCGGTTGCCCCGCCGAGCGCGCCAAACTGAAAGAAGGAGCGATCGCTGGTGCGCGTGACCGGCCACTGGCGGGTACAGTGATTAATGAACAGGGTTGATCCGGCAGGCAGGCTGCCCATCAGGAACTCGTTAAAGGCCAGCGGCAGATCGCGCAGTTTCAGCCGGAAATAGCGCATCTGGTCGAGCATCAGCCGATCCTGATTGGGGTCCTGCATATGGTGAACCGCCAGCCGCGGCCAGGCCGAGAGCAGCGCAGCGGCAATCTCTTTACCCTCCTCAAAACCTGCCTGCGCATCATCGGGATCGCTGCTGGTTGCCCGCACCGGGCAGAGAAAGGTTTGTGGCAGCCAGGGCACGCCCATCGCCGCCGCCAGATGCATCAGCGCACCGTTCGACGAGCCGATAAAAGCGGCGGGATAATCCTGCTGGGGATACTCACTGACCATCCATTCGGCGATGCCCTCCACATCCAGCTCCCCCGCCTGGCGCAGGCTGATGCCCTCTGCCATCCCGCCCAGCGCGTAGCCCCACTCCCGCAGTCCGGTCGGCAGCCGGTTCAGGGACGGCAGCAGGCGATCCAGCGTCGGAGACTGACTGGGACTGGCAAAGGGCCGATCGTGCAGCGCATTCGCCAGCGCCAGCAGCATCGCTGCGGCAGAGTCAAAACGGGCAATACCTTTCGGGGGTTTACTCATGCTGATTCTCCTGCTGAATGCGCGCCAGGAACGGGCGAATGGCGTGACAGAAACTCCACGGATAGACGTAATGCAGGGTGTGCGTGCCGTCGCGCAGTGTGATGAGTTCGCTGTGCGGCATCAGCGCGGCAAGCTCATCCAGCCAGCGCGCCGGGCAGACCGGATCACGCGAACCGCGCAGCAGCAGCGTGGGCGCATTGATGTAGGTGAGACGATGCTCAATGTGGTCGCGCATCATCTCACGCATCGTGCCAAAGGCGCGGCGCAGACCCGCTTTGGCGTAATCGATGCGGGCCAGCGGCCCCGGCGGTCGCCGGGTTTCCAGCCGGCCATTGCGCCAGTCGCGCCACAGCTGACGCGGCAGGCTGCGGGCATGGCGGTCCACCGTCGGTCCCTGCAGCACCAGCCCCGCCACCGCCTGCGGATGTTTTACCGCCAGCGCGGCCAGAATCTGACAGCCAAACGAGTTACCGACCCAGATTGCGCGCTGAAAGCCGTTGTGCTGCAGCCATAACCAGAGCGCCTCCGCCTGCTGGTCGACTGACATCACCGGCGCAGAAGCGGGCAGCGTACTGGCTCCGAAACCAGGCAGGTCGGGCACCAGCACGTGATAGTCGCGGCTCAGCGCCAGCGCCAGCGGCTCCATCGCCCGGCCTGACATCACCAGTCCGTGGATCAGCACCACCGGCAACCCTTTATCCTCATTGGGCGTGACCCGGGTGAACATCCGCCAGTCGCCCACCTGCTGAAAGTAACCGGCCATGCCGGCATGGTGGCTGCGCGGTGACACCGGCGGTGTCTGTTTCAGCTGCTGCCAGCGTTTCATGCCCCACAGGGTGGCCGCCACACCTAATCCCACGCCTGCCACCATCGCTGCCTGTTTTCGTCGCTGCTTCTGGATCATCCACTGCTCCTGTTTCGGGGAGAATAATTCAGTGTAGGCCGGGATCGGATGGGAGGCGGTTTAATGGTGGGTCAGTGGAAAGATTAGGGGATGATAGTGAAAGAGGCAGAGTTGCGGATTGTGAAAAATGTGTAGTGCTGGCGCAGAAATGTCACTGGGGCAACTAAAGATGAATATAGGCTAAGAGAAATCAGCGGACATTTAATCTTCTACAAACACCTTGATATAGGCATGAATATTGACGCGCACCAGGTAAAGCTTGTTGGCATTACGTTGTTGAATATCTCAATTTCATAAAAATATACGAACTGTCATTGTAGATGCATACACGATAATGCAGAAAGCGCTTTATTACGGCAAAGTACCTAAAATAGCGGCATCAGAAGGGACGCGCCAGAAGTGCAAAATCGCGGATTTAAATCGGCAGGATCAAAACAGAAAGGTGATAATCACCGGTCGATCCCTGACCGCGATTATCGAGGGTTTCCTGCGGGATGCTCAGAACATGGCACCCGGCGGTACGTGTTTGAACGTCTCAACGTAAGCACGGAACACGTATTTGAAAATGCGTTTCATGGAAGACCTGATTCAAATTAAGTTGAAGATATACTGGAAAAGTATAACTTCTGTGCGTTTTAACAGCAAATAAATTTGAACCGGATCACAAAACTACGGCTTCCAGCGCCATAAAACCTACGCGGTGTAGCCGAGATGCTGCAGCAGAATGGTGGAACCAACAGCAATTAAGACGAGGCCACCGAGCACTTCCGCCCATTTACCCAGCACCGGGCCAATAAAGCGCCCGACCAGGACACCGGTCGTCGCCATCACTGTGGTCGCGGCTCCAATCGTCAGCGCGGTGGTGATGATGTTGACCTGTAAAAAGGCCAGGCCAACGCCGACCGCCAGTGCATCAAGGCTGGTGGCTACCGCAGTGGTCGCCAGTACCACAAAGCCGTGGCTTTTTGGCGCTTCACAGGGTTCGGCGGTCGCGGTCTGACGGAAGCCTTCCATCATCATACGGCCTCCCAGGAACGCCAGCAGTGTAAACGCGACCCAATGGTCCCACGCCATGATGTAACGACTGGCTGCCAGGCCGAGTGCCCAGCCAATCAGCGGGGTCAGTGCTTCAATAGAGCCGAAAATCAGACCGGTGCGCAGCGCTTCTTTAAAACCAGGACGATGCAGCGTCGCACCTTTGCCCAGCGCAGCAGCAAATGCGTCCATCGACATACCCAGCGCAAGAATTAACGTAGCAATAAAGGTCATGATTTATTCACCTGGGGCGAAAAAGCGGCTATTCACGCTGAATTCACCACACAAAGTGTTTAGTTATGAAAAAGTGCGCGCAGTCTATCATGCAAACCCGCAGATAAAAAGACAGCAAAATCAGGGATTTAAGTATAGCAAAGGCTATAACTCTTATCTTCCGCTATGAATTGACCTAAGTCGATGGTGCCAAAGCGTTTTCTGGCCACTCTGATCGCCTGAATCCCCGCTCCATTCGCCTTTACGCCCGACGCCGCCATTGAACCGCGCGGCCAATTACCGGAAAATGCCGGGCTGATAATGATGGGATACCGGTAATGAATAACCCTTTTGAAACGTTGATCGTGCCTGGTGGCATTCTGCTGCTGGGTTTTCTCTCGGCGCTGCTGCTGCCCGCCCCCGCCTTCAGCCTGTCCGTGGCGCAGCATCTGTTGCAGCTGTTCCATCTGCAGGATCTCAATCAGCTTTATACAGTCGTGTTCTGCATCTGGTTTTTACTGCTAGGCGCGCTGGAGTTTTTTGTTATCCGCTTTGTCTGGCGTCGCTGGTTCAGGGCCTGACGGTAAAATGTGCGTCCACCAGCGCTTTGAGTTGTCCGGTGCTGCGGGCATAGCCTTTGCGCGTCAGATGTGCCGCGCCCAGCAACAGGCCTGCGCAGCGCTGATCCGCATCCTGATACCAGACGGAGAGTGGCGAGGATATCGGTCTGGCACGAATCCGACACTCTGCTCAGTGAGAAAGCGATTGTCGAACTGAAGATCGCCATTAGCCTGATGAACACCGACAACCGCAGGGCGATAAGTCTGAAAAAGCTGCCTGCCAGTGCGAATGCGTCATAAGTGAAACCGATGCGTGCGCCGCTGCGCGCGCATTTTCAGACTCACAAAAATGTAACATTATTTTTACACAAGAGGCTATCTGGCTGCTTTATCAACAATTCAAACTATTCCGGATTGCATAATAAATCGCTAAAATTCAGATAATTAAATAATTCCGCACCGTTCATATCGATTCTGCCGTTGCACCATCATGGCGCTTTTCCGCAACATCCTTTCCGGGTTAACTCGCTGACTTAACAATAAAAAATCCCTAATCGCCCAGCCGTGCTGATGATTAATTCTTATGCTGAATCATTTCTGCATTTAAAAAATAAACAAATGTTTAATTCAGGGGTGAGAATGTTATATTCGGATGACAAAGCATAACGTGTAGTTAACCCGTTATCACCGCTTTAACCTATACCTGAGACTTAACCTTTGAGAAATAGCGCAACGCGCTCGCAAGAAGCGTGACTATTTCGCCTGCAAAACTGTTGGGCTTCAGGTCAACAGAAGAGGAGATGTCGCCTCATGTGCAATTCAGCTGTAAACCTTGCGCTCGCGATGAGTGCCATGGCAAAGGACACCACTACCGCGCAGGAGCGCAAAGACGTTGACGTGCTGCTGATTGGCGCAGGTGTGATGAGCGCTACCCTCGGTGCATGGCTGCAGGATTTAGCGCCGGACTGGTCCATCGAAATGGTGGAGCGGCTGGAGAGCGTGGCCGAGGAATCGTCCAACGGCTGGAATAACGCCGGCACCGGTCATGCCGCCCTGGCCGAGCTGAACTATACGCCGCAGCAGGCGGATGGCAGCATCGACATCTCTAAAGCGGTGACGATCAATGAATCGTTCCAGATTTCCCGCCAGTTCTGGGCATATCAGGTCCAGAAGGGCAACCTGCGCAATCCCAAAAGCTTTATTCACAGCACGCCACACATGAGTTTTGTCTGGGGAGACGACAACGTCGAATTCCTGCGCAAACGCTATCAGGCGTTGCAGAAAAGCACCCTGTTCAGGGGCATGGCCTACTCCGAAGATCCGCAGCAGATTGCGCGCTGGATCCCGCTGGTCATGAATGGCCGCGATCGCCGTCAGAAAGTGGCCGCGACCTGGACGGAGATGGGCACCGATGTGAACTTCGGCGAAGTGACCCGTCAGCTGATCGCCTCCTTAGAGAAGAGAGCGAACTTCCGCCTGCGTCTGCGTCAGGAAGTGCGTGACCTGAAGCAGCTCGCCGACGGGCGCTGGCAGGTGACGCTGCAGTGTCTGAACAGCGGCAACCGCCGCACGCTGACAGCGGGCAAAATCTTTATCGGCGCTGGTGGCGCGGCATTGCCGCTGCTGCAGAAGGCCGGTATCCCGGAAGCGAACGGCTACGCCGGATTCCCGGTAGGGGGTTCGTTCCTGGTGACGGAAAATCCGCAGGTGGTGGCGCAGCATATGGCCAAGGTTTACGGCAAAGCCAGCGTCGGCGCACCGCCGATGTCCGTGCCGCACGTTGACACCCGCGTACTGGATGGCAAGCAGGTGCTGCTGTTTGGCCCATTCGCCACCTTCTCTACCAGGTTCCTGAAGCAGGGTTCGCTGATGGATATGTTCACCTCTCTGAACAGCAGCAACATGCTGCCGATGATGAAAGTGGGGCTGAAAAGTTTCGACCTGGTGAAATACCTGATGGATCAGGTGCTGCAAAGCGATCGCGACCGTATGGACGCCCTGCGCGCCTATGTGCCGCAGGCGAAGCAGGAGGACTGGCGGTTAGTGACGGCCGGTCAGCGTGTGCAGATCATCAGGAAGGATGAGAAAGAGGGTGCTGTGTTGCGCCTCGGCACCGAAGTAGTCGCCTCACAGGATGGGACGATTTCAGCGCTGCTGGGCGCCTCACCAGGCGCCTCGACAGCGGCACCGATTATGCTGGAACTGCTGCATAAGGTCTGTCCTGAGCAGATGGCCACGCCGGAATGGCAGAATAAAATCCGCTCCGTCATCCCTTCCTGGGGTCGTAAGCTGAACGGTGACGTGGCGCTGACAGAGAAAGTGTTAGCCGAAACCAGCCGTATTCTGCAGCTCGACTACTCGCCGGTGACACCGATGGCGGCAAACGATGAAGGACGTGAAACCGCGTTCGTTGTCGGCAAGTAATTCCGCACCGCTGATAAAAAGGCCGCTCAGACTCTCTGAGCGGCCTTAAGCGCTTGATTCGTTACTTTAACCAGGTCCAGCCCTTTCAGTCTGGTTTTCAGAACATACTTTGCATCCCTTCCTGCGATTTTAGCTTTGCCTGATAGCTTGCCATCCGCCATTGCCCACTCACTCTTTCCCCCTGTTTAAAATCGTAAAGTTACGATAAAAATATGAGCTCTTGATCACATCTCGCTATATCGCCACTTGTTAAATTTCCGAGCTCACTATTTAAAAAGGGATTTTGTATGAAAGAAATAAACCATTCAGAAGTAATATTTGTCTCTGGTGCTGGCGCTGAATCTTACAGGCTAGCTGTAAATCTTGAGATTGCTCAGGTTATGGCAGCAAAATTTTACCAATGCAATGTTAAAGATTTATCTACAGATATGTTCAAGTCCGCATTAGCATCTGGAGTACTGGGTTCAGTAAGCACAGGCGTAATCATTCCTGGAATCGGATTGGTACCGGGATGGATCGCCGGAGCCGCTTCAAGCGCCGCAGGTGCGGCCTTTACTTATGGATTGACCTGCTGGTGGTGATGAAGTCGGTAAATAGAGTCATTCTTAATACGCTGCTAATCGTTTTAGCCCTTTTTTTAATTGACTATTTTATTCATGATTCACTGACGATAAAAAACGCAATTAAAATAGCGGTCACTGGAATAGTGATAGGGCTGATAAATTATAGGCTTTATATCAAATAAAGCTGCCCGGCGTTGAATCAAAAAATCATCTTTAAAACGCTTATTCAATGAACTGACGTCATCATGTCGGACAGTTTATATCAAGCGATTTTCACGGCCTGGGTTCGTTATCGATAGGGGCCCTGGCCTTTTTTATTGACCGGTTGCCTGGTCGTCCTGAGGTTTCTCTATTAGGGTTAAGAGATCTTTTAGCTGAACACTCAGGAGGAAAAGGCATGTCTTACTCCCCTGCTTCACCAGAATTCACGCTGCTTGACCGCTACTGGCGGGCGGCGAACTACCTCTCCGTCGGGCAGATCTACCTGATGGATAACCCGCTGTTGCGCGAGCCACTCAGGCCGGAACATATCAAACCGCGCCTGCTGGGCCACTGGGGCACCACGCCAGGGCTGAATTTTATCTATGCCCACCTCAACCGGATTATCCGGCAGCAAAATCTGAACATGATCTACATCTGCGGACCCGGGCACGGCGGCCCCGGCATGGTGGCAAACACCTGGCTGGAGGGCAGCTACAGCGAAATTTATCCGCACATCAGCCAGGATGCGGCGGGCATGCAGCGCCTGTTTAAACAATTCTCCTTCCCGGGCGGCATTCCCAGCCACGCGGCCCCGGAGACGCCCGGCTCAATTCATGAAGGGGGAGAGCTGGGCTATTCGCTCTCTCATGCATTTGGCGCGGCTTTCGATAATCCCGACCTGGTGGTGCCCTGCGTCATCGGCGACGGCGAAGCGGAAACCGGACCGCTGGCGTCCAGCTGGCACGGCATCAAATTCCTCAATCCGCAACGTGATGGCGCGGTGTTACCCATTCTGCATCTCAACGGCTACAAGATTGCTAACCCGACGCTGCTGGGTCGCAGCAGCGATGAAGATCTGCGTCAGCTGTTCAGCGGTTACGGCTATGAGCCGCTGTTTGTCAGCGGGCATGAGCCGGAGAAAATGCATCCGCTGATGGCGGAAGCGCTGGACAATGCTCTGGCAAAAATCACCGCCTTCCAGCGTGAGGCGCGCCAGGGCAACGCCACGACCGATGTGCCGCGCTGGCCGATGATAATCCTGCGCAGCCCCAAAGGCTGGACCGGCCCCAGAACGGTCGACGGCAAAAAAGTAGAGGATTTCTGGCGGGCGCATCAGGTGCCGGTCGCCGCCTGTCGTGAAGATGAAGGTCATCGTCAGATTCTGGAAACGTGGATGCGAAGCTATCAGCCGGATGATCTGTTCGATGAACAGGGTCGCCTGAAGCCGGAGCTGCAGGCGCTGGCGCCGGAGGGCGACAAGCGCATGGGGGCTTCGCCTTACGCTAATGGCGGCCTGCTGCGCCGTGAGCTGGAGACGCCGGCGCTCGCCGCGTTTGCCTGCGAGGTCGGCGAACCGGGTTCACAGATGGCGCAGGCTACCGAGCATCTGGGACGCTACCTCAGCGTGCTGTTTCAGCGAAACCGCGACAACTTCCGGCTGTTTGGCCCGGATGAAACCGCTTCAAACCGCCTGACGCCGGTCTTCGACGTGACCAGCCGCACCTGGCTGGAAAGAACAGAGCCCTACGACGAGCAGCTGGCGCGCGATGGCCGCGTCATGGAAATTCTCAGTGAGCATCAGTGTCAGGGCTGGCTGGAGGGCTATCTCCTGACCGGCCGTCACGGGCTGTTCAACTGCTATGAAGCCTTTATCCACATTATCGATTCCATGTTTAACCAGCATGCCAAGTGGCTGAAAGTCACGCGTAAGCTGGGCTGGCGTAAGCCCATCTCCTCACTGAACTATCTGCTCTCTTCGCACGTCTGGCGCCAGGACCACAATGGCTACAGCCATCAGGATCCCGGCTTTATCGATCACGTTGCTAATAAGAAAGCGGACATCGTGCGTATCTATCTGCCGCCCGACGCCAATACGCTGCTCTGGGTGGGCGACCACTGTCTGCGCACCTGGGACCGCATTAATGTCATTGTGGCGGGCAAACAGCCTGCGCCGCAGTGGCTCGACATGGCCAGTGCCATCACCCACTGCGAAGCGGGCATGGGCGAATGGCGCTGGGCGGGCACCACACCCGATAATGCACAGCCGGATGTGGTAATGGCCTGTGCCGGTGATGTGCCCACCATGGAAACCCTGGCGGCCGTCGATCTGCTGCGCGAGATGCTGCCTGAACTGCGGATCCGGGTGGTAAACGTGGTCGATTTAATGGCGCTGCAGACGCAGGATCAGCACCCGCATGGCAAATCCGACGCGGAATTCGATGCGCTGTTTACGCAGGATAAACCGGTGATTTTTGCCTTCCACGGCTATCCGACGCTGGTGCATCGCCTGACCTATCAGCGCACCAATCATCGCAACTTCCACGTGCGTGGCTTCAATGAAGAGGGCACCACCACCACGCCATTTGATATGACGGTGCTCAACGAGCTGGACCGCTATCATCTGGCGCAGGAGGCGATTCTGCGCGTGCCGGGGCTGGCGGATGCGCATCCCGGGCTGCTGGAGGATTTGCAGCTGCGTCTGGCCGCGCATCACCAGTATGTCCGCGAACATGGCGAGGATCTGCCGGAGGTGCAGAACTGGAAATGGCCATCCGCCACTGCACCAGGCGCGCCTGACTAAGCGGCCTGCAGCGCGTCGGTCACCATCCAGACGGTGGTTGCCACCAGCGACAGCGCCATCAGGCTGTTAAACAGCTGGCGCTTCCAGGCAATCTGCAGATGGCTGCGCAGGCGGTCGCCCAGCGCCGCCCAGATCAGGATGCAGGGCAGATTGAGCAGCATGAAGCAGATCATCACCGTTACGACGCCGCTGCTGGCGCTGTAGAGCAGTGCCACGTTGCTGGCCATCAGCCAGGCTTTGGGGTTAATCGCCTGGAAACAGGCGCCACCCAGCAGCGTCATCGGCTGTGGCCGGGTTCGCGTTTCGGGGGCGGCAGCACGAAAAATCTTCCAGGAGAGCCACAACAGATAGGTGCAGCCTGCCAGCGTCAGCGGCAGGCGAATCGCCGACATCCAGTGCAGCAGCACCTCCAGCGCCATTCCGGCAATCACCGTTTGCACCGCACAGCCCACTAAAATGCCGAACATCATCGGCAGGGTGCGCCGCATGCCAAAATTGACCCCGGAGGTCGCCAGCAACAGATTATTCGGGCCTGGCGTAATCGACATGACGGTGACGTAACTGAAGAAAGAGGGATCAAGCATAGTGGCGCTCCTGAAAGTGGACAGAGCTCTATGCTACGGTGCAGAAAAGGATGGTAACAGTGACACAAAATCACTATTGTGATGGTTACAGTTTACGTTTGCAGCAATTGTACCCATCCAATCCGGAGGCTACTGTGCCCCTTGCTCCCTCTTCCGATCAGCGTCTTTATCAGCAGCTGGCGGACAGCTTCGCTGAGGCTATCCACCAGGGCACGCTGAAACCTGGCAAACGCCTGCCAGCGATCCGCCGTGTCGCTCAGTCCCATCAGGTCAGTGTGAATACGGTGCTGAATGCCTGGCAGCTGCTGGAGGATCGCGGTCTGATTGAGGCTCGGCCGCAGTCGGGCTACTACGTGCGCGGCGTGCTGCCCGCCGTGACCCGTCACGGTGAGCACAAGACCCGGGTACGCGACCCCGGCAGCGGTAAACTCGACCTGATTGATAAGGTCTTTGCCGCACAGAACCATCCCGACTACGTCAATATCTCGCTGGCCTGCCCGCAGGACAGTGAACTTTTCCCTGCGGCCCGCATCGCCCGGATCACGGCTTCACTGCTGCGCCGTCATCCCAATCTGATCGGGCGCTATGCGCTTCCGCCCGGTAGTGAGCGCTTACGGGAGGAGATTGCGCGCCGGGCGCTGCACGCCGGACAGCGGCTCACTGCCGATGAGATCACCCTCACCCACGGCTGCATGGAAGCCCTGCAGCTGGCATTACGTGCGGTCACGCAGCCCGGCGACTGTGTCGGGCTGGAGTCGCCGACCTACTTCTTCCTGTTTCCGCTGCTGGCGTCGCTGGGCCTTAAAGCGCTGGAAATCCCTACCGATCCGCAGCATGGCCTGTCGCTGGATGCGCTGGAGATGCTGCTACAGGAGCAGCGCATCAAGGCGCTGATTGCCATGCCCGGTGTGCAGAACCCGCTGGGCTGCGGCATGTCACTGGCAAACAAGAAGCGGCTGGCAAAGTTAGTGAATACTTACCACGTTCCGCTGATTGAAGATGGACTGTATGACGAGTTGCAGTTCGACTGGCCCCTCTCGCCCGCCGTGAAAGCGTTTGATCGCGATGGCTGGGTGATCTACTGCACCAGCTTCACCAAAACCGTGGCGCCCGACTTCCGGATTGGCTGGACCGCTGCCGGCCGTTTTCACGACGCGATTGCCCGGCTCAAAGCGGTTTCGTCGATGGCTGAATCGGCCCTGCTGTCGGAAACACTGGCGGAGTTCCTTGCGTCCGGCGGTTACGATCACCACCTGCGCACCCTGCGCCGTCGCTACGCAGCCAATCTGGATGAGGCGCGGGGATTGATCGCCCGCTACTTCCCGCAGGGCACCCGCGCCACGCTGCCGCGCGGAGGATTCGTCTTCTGGGTCGAGTTACCCGGCAACGTCAAGACCACGGAGATGTTTGACCGGCTGCTGCAGGAGCAGATCTGCGTCACGCCTGGCGCGCTCTATTCCCTGAGCGAGCGCTACAACCATGCGCTGCGTCTCTCCTGCTGCTATCCGTTTGATGCGCGCTATAGCCGGGCGATTCAGCGCGCCGGGGAGATTGCCTGTGAACTGTCAGGACTACCGGCTGGCGAGGCTCAGGGCGTGCCGTTGCGGCCCCAGACGGTGTAACCACGCCGTTCGGTCAGGCGTTCGTAATAGGTGCGAACCGCCGGATAATCGGGATGCTCAAGCGGCGTTTCAAACCAGCGGTTTACCGCCAGACCAATCGGAATATCGGCCAGGGTGAAATTGCGTCCGGCAACGTAGCGACCGGTTTTTTCCAGCTGCTGATTAAGGATGCTCATGGTGTGCGCCCAGCCTTTGCAGGCCGCTGCCAGCAGGCGCGGATCCTGATGAGCCGGAGAGTTTCTTACCAGCGACATGAAAGCGTAGCGCCAGGAGGTATTCAGTTCTGTGGCCTGCCAGTCCATCCACTGATCGACCGGTGCACGCGCCTGTGGATTAGGCGGATAAAGCCACTCGCCGCCATAGGCATTCGCCAGATAGCGCAGGATGGCGTTAGATTCCCAGATGACTAAGTCATCATCTTTCAGCACCGGCACCATCGCATTCGGATTGAGTGCCATGAACTCCGGCAGATGAGTGGAGCGGAAACCATCGCCCCACTCTTCGCGCTGGTAATCAAGATCCAGCTCGTCACACAGCCATAATACTTTGCGCACGTTGATTGAGGAGGCGCGTCCCAGGATCGTTAGCATGCAGAGTCTCCTGTAGAATCTTTAACTTATTGATAACGCTGTTAGCTGTTATAAGCAATCACCTGGCAGAGAAAAGGCCACCCTGAACACAATGAGCAAGGAGTCACCATGCAGGTCGCGTTTAAGCAAGTCGATGTGTTTACCTCATCAGCCTTTAACGGCAATCCGCTGGCGGTCATTATGGATGCGCAGGGGTTGAGCGACAGCCAGCTGGCCGCCATTGCCCGCTGGACTAACCTGTCGGAAACCACCTTTGTGCTGCCGCCTGAGCATGCAGAAGCCGACTACCGGCTGCGCATTTTTACCGTTGAAGGCGAGCTGCCGTTTGCCGGTCATCCCACGCTGGGTACGGCGCACGCCCTGCTGGAGGCCGGCTGGCCAACCCGCACACCCGGTGAGATTGTGCAGCAGTGCGGCGTCGGTAACGTCACGGTGAGGATCAATGAGACGGGTGAACTGGCGTTTGCCGCCCCGGCTGCCACGCTGACACCCTGGCAGGATGCGCTGATGGCGAAGGCGTTAAACAGCGAGGCTTTCGATCTGACGCAAAGCCCGATGGTGGTTGATATGGGTATCCGCTGGCTGCTGGTGCCGATGACCAGCGCCGACGCGGTGCTGGCGCTGCAGCCCAGCGTCAGCGAACTCGATCGTCTGCTTAAACAGGCCGGGGTATCGGGGATAATGGTGTTTGGTCGCCTGCCGCAGGGCGAAGAGGAGCAGTATGAAGTACGCGCCCTGCTGGTCGAGAATGGCAGCCTGACCGAAGATCCGGTGACGGGCAGTGCCAACGCCTGCCTGGCGCGTTACTTTGCCATGGCGGGACAGACCACGGGCTATCGTGTGCGTCAGGGCACGGCGCTGCAGCGTGCAGGTCGGGTAAACGTGACCTTCGATAGTGGCACGATCTGGATTGGCGGCCATACCGTCACCGTCATCGACGGCACAATCGCGCTGTAAGGCTGGCGGCATCGGCGGGCCACGATGCCGCCGGGGGTTAAATGCCCTGCCCGCCTGAGGCTTCGATGCGCTGCGCGGTGATCCAGCCGGTTTCATCACTGAGAATCGCGCTGATGGCATCGCCGATGTCGTCCGGTAATCCCACCCGGCCCAGCGCCGTCAGTGCAGCAATCTGATCGTTAATCTCCTGGGTGTCACGCACCCGGCCTCCGCCGAAGTCCGTTTCTATCGCCCCGGGTGCGAGAATATTGACCCGAATCCGTCTCGCCCCCAGCTCCTTCGCCTGATAGCGGGTCAGCACCTCCATCGCCCCTTTCATCGATGCATAGGTCGCGGAGCCAGGATAGACCAGCCGGGTCAGACCGCTGGAGATGTTCAGGATGCGGCCTCCGTCGTTGATCAGCGGCAGCAGCTTCTGGGTCAGAAAGTAGGGACCCTTGAAATGGACATTCACCAGGGCGTCAAATTCCGCCTCCGTGGTATCGGTAAACGGCTTATAGTGGCCATGCCCGGCGTTGTTCACTAAATAGTCAAACCGCGCCCGCTGCCACTGCTGCTGCAGGGCTTCTTTCACCTGCCCGACAAAGCGATCGAACTGACCGGTTTCGCCGACATCCAGCGCCAGCGCCACTGCACGCCGTCCCATCGCCTCAATCTCTTTGACAACCGCCTGCGCCTCATCGGCATGAGTGCGGTAGGTCAGAATGATATCGGTGCCTCTGGCAGCCAGTTTTAACGCCCCGTTACGGCCTAAACCGCGATTTGCACCGGTAATTAACGCCACTTTCTGATTCATCTCTCACACCTGTTGAAAAGTTGAACACGTGTTAAGGATATTCGCGAATTATTGATCTATAAACAGTGTAAAAAGCGCATCACTGTTTCAATAAAAACAACAATCGGTGAACAACATGGACAAAATTCACGCAATGCAGGTATTTGTGCGGGTAGCCGAAATGGGCAGTTTTACCCGCGCGGCAGAGAGTTTAGGCGTGCCTAAAGGCAGCGTATCGCGGCAGATACAGGCGCTGGAGAATCAAATGGCAACCCGTTTGCTGCATCGCACCACGCGCCGGGTGCAACTTACCCAGGATGGACTGGTCTATTACGATCGCTGTCTGGACCTGCTGTCGATGATCGACGATATGGACAGTCTGTTCCAGCACGATCCCGCCACGCTCAGCGGCAAGCTGCGGGTCGATATGTCCGTCGCGATGGCGACCGGTTTTATCCTTCCCCGCCTGCCGGAATTTTTGCAGCACTACCCTGGCGTAGAGATTGAACTGAGCAGCAGTGACCGTCAGGTGGATGTGATCCGGGAAGGCTTTGACTGTGTTATCCGGGTCGGCGAGCTGAAGGATTCGGGACTGATCGCGCGAAAAATTGGCACCCACACCTTGATCAACTGCGCCAGCCCTGGCTACCTTTCGCGTTTCGGGATGCCGGTCCGGCTGGAGGAGCTGTCGCAGCATGCGATGGTCCACTACAGCCAGCAGCTGGGCCAGGCCGCACCGGGCTTTGAATATTTTGATGGCAGGCAGTGCCACTATGTTCATACCGGCGGCGCGGTGACCGTGAACAGCACTGAAACCTATCGCGCCGCCTGTCTGGCAGGATTAGGCATCATTCAGGTGCCGGCGGCCGGCATTCAGCCCCTGCTGGAAAACGGCGAGCTGGTCGAGGTGCTGCATCGCTTCCCCGCCAGGCCCATGCCGATCCACCTGCTCTATCCGCACCGGCGCAATGTGGCGCGTCGCGTGCGGGTTTTTATGGAGTGGCTGAGTCAGGTGCTGCAGGAGTACGTCACCTGAGCGACTATACTCTGATTTTAATGACAAACAGGACAGTGAAGGTCTATGACAGACAAGCAGGAACATTCGCAGGATACACAGCCAGAGAAACCGCTTATCGACATTAAAACCGGCAATCAGACCGTGGACCAGTCGATTGTCCGCGTGTCGCGTTTTGCCGCCTGGTTTCAGGCCATTCCGGCGGTGGCGCATTTTATCCGTGCCCTTGAGCGCTTTAACGACCGGCTCGGCAGCCAGTTTGGTGCGGCCATTACCTATTTCTCATTTTTATCGCTGATCCCGATTCTGATGGTGTCGTTTGCCGCCGTAGGTTTTGTCCTCGCCTCCAATCCGGATCTGCTGACCGATATCATCAATAAAATCGTCAGCAGCATCAGCGACCCGACGCTGGCGACCACGCTGAAGAATACGGTGAATACCGCCATTCAGCAGCGCGCCACGGTGGGGATCTCCGGTTTACTGCTGGCGCTCTATTCCGGCCTGAACTGGATGGGGAATCTGCGGGAAGCCATTCGCGCCCAGTCGCGCGACGTCTGGGAACGCAATCCTGATGACCAGGAGAAGATCTGGAAACGCTACATTCGCGATTTCCTGTCGCTGACCGGCCTGATGCTGGCCCTGATCATTACGCTTTCGCTGACCTCAGTGGCGGGGTCTGCCCAGGCGACCATCGTGAGCGCCCTGGGGCTGGATGGCATCGACTGGTTGCGGCCTGCGATGACCATTATCGCCACCTCGATTTCTGTGCTGGCTAACTACCTGCTGTTTCTCTGGATTTTCTGGATCCTGCCACGACATAAGCCACGCAAGAAGGCGCTGTTCCGCGGGACGCTGCTGGCGGCCATCGGTTTCGAGGTGATCAAGTTTGTCATGACGCTGACCCTGCCAAAGCTGGCAACCTCCCCTTCAGGAGCGGCTTTTGGTTCTGTGCTCGGCCTGATGGCGTTCTTCTACTTCTTCGCCCGTCTGACGCTGTTCTGTGCGGCATGGATCGCCACCGCTAAATATAAAGACGATCCGCAGATGCCTGAAGCGGGCAGCACAGCACGACGCAAAACGTCCTGATCTGTTAACAACAGCGGAAAACACCTCCCCTCGGCTATTTTTTATTCAGATAACAGGATGAATAGCTGAGGGGTCACTTTTATTTAGCCCTTTCACAGAGTATCCCGCCAGATATCGTCCGGTTTACCCCGGTATCACCCGGCATTCGCCGCACCTCAGAAATTATCCTCTTTTTGCCCGCTGAAGCCAGGCGCGGCGCGGGTTTTCGCCATTGAATGCGGTCAGTCAGGTGCGTAAGATTCTTTGTCTGTATTTACAAATAAGAAACAGTTATGCAAGCCTCCCTCTCAGACACACTCGACAAACAGCAGGATCCCGCACCGGTTAACTCACGCAGTAAAGTGGTGATAGCCTCACTGGTCGGCACGGCCATCGAATTTTTCGACTTTTATATTTATGCCACGGCTGCGGTGATTGTTTTCCCCCACATTTTCTTCCCGCAGGGTGATGCCACTGTCGCCACACTACAATCGCTCGCCACCTTCGCTATCGCCTTTATTGCGCGTCCGATTGGCTCTGCTCTGTTTGGTCACTTTGGCGACCGCGTGGGCCGTAAGGCCACCCTGGTTGCCTCGCTGCTGACCATGGGGATCTCCACCGTGGTGATTGGCCTGCTGCCGGGCTATGAAACCATTGGCGTGATGGCGCCGCTGCTGCTGGCACTGGCGCGTTTTGGTCAGGGGCTGGGCCTGGGCGGCGAATGGGGTGGTGCAGCGCTGCTGGCAACGGAAAATGCTCCGGCGAAGAAGCGTGCGCTCTATGGCTCCTTCCCGCAGCTGGGCGCGCCGATCGGCTTTTTCTTTGCTAACGGCACCTTTCTGCTGCTCTCGTGGCTGCTGACTGACGAGCAGTTTATGCAGTGGGGCTGGCGCGTTCCCTTCATTCTCTCAGCCGTCCTGGTGCTGATTGGCCTCTATGTACGCGTTTCGCTGCATGAAAGTCCGGTGTTTGCCAAAGTGCAGAAAGAGCAGAAGCAGGTTCGGGTGCCGATTGCGGCGCTGCTGAGCAGGCATCTGACCGCCACCCTTCTCGGCACCTTTATCATGCTGGCGACCTATACGCTGTTCTATATCATGACCGTCTATTCAATGAGTTATGGCACCACGCCAGCGCCAGCGGGTCTGGGCATTCCGCGTAACAGTATGCTGTGGATGCTGATGCTGGCGGTCATTGGCTTTGGCGTGATGGTGCCGATTGCGGGCGTGCTGGCGGATCGCTTTGGTCGTCGCAAGACCATGATTACCATCACGCTGATGATTATCGCGTTTTCGTTCCTGTTCCCGGCGATGCTCGGTTCGGGTTCACAGGCGCTGGTGATGGCGTTTCTGCTGCTGGGTCTGAGCATTATGGGGCTGACGTTTGGCCCGATGGGCGCACTGCTGCCGGAGCTGTTTCCGACCAAAGTGCGTTATACCGGTGCCTCGTTCTCTTACAATCTCTCCTCGATTCTGGGTGCCTCGGTTGCGCCATACATCGCGACCTGGCTGAATGCCAATTATGGCTTGCAGGCGGTGGGGTTTTATCTGGCGTCGATGGCAGTGCTGACACTGATTGCGTTGCTCGCCTGTAAAGAGACGTGTCACCAGACGCTGTATGACGTGTAGTCCGGTGGGATGAAGGTCAGTAAAACCCGGCAGATGCCGGGTTTTTTTATGGGTTGGGTTTAGTCAATCTAAGGCTATTCAGGAAATATACATCGACCTTAAGGCGTAGAAGTGCTGCCTGAAGGGCAAAACCATCGCCTTGAGATTAGCTGGCATGCTCAGGGAGCATACGCCTTTCGCAAAGACGCAAAAGACGCCATCCCTGGCGTGCTCAGCGCGGTCCATCCCTGGCCCGCTATGCTTTGCTACAGGCGTATGCTCCCATCGCTTTTAGTGGATTAGCTGTCTGTTTGAAGATCCTGCATCGTGCTAATGGGCAGGGTTATTCTGGCAGCAATGTAGAAGCTTAAGGGCACAGGGAACACGGGCAGAAGAGGAAAGCGTCCCGCCGCCCGGATAAAAACGCCGGGAGCGTTTTTGAACAACGCAACGCGTTGGCCCGTTTACGGGCGCACCTCATGGATGAGGTGCGTAATCGCGCGGGCCGAGCGGCCAGGGATGGGCTTAAGCGCCTTTCCGATCTGACCGTGTTGCCTGTGCAGGCTCTGTCTCACAGCGAAGCAGGCAGTGCAGGCCAGTGCAGGCCAGTGCAGGCCAGTGCAGGCCAGTGCAGGCATCATTCCACCAGCGAACTTCTCAGGCATTGTCAGCAAACAAAAAACCCCGGCAAGCCGGGGTTTGTTTTGCTGAAAACGGTGGTGCCGCTTATCAGCCTGCGACAGCGATACGCTTCATGTCGGTCATGTAGCCACGCAGTTTGCGGCCCACGATTTCAATCGGATGCTGGCGAACCGCTTCGTTGACGTCACGCAGCTGCGCGTTGTCGACCTGCGTTCCCTCAATGGCTTTACCCAGGTCGCCAGGCTGCAGCGTGGTCATGAACTCTTTCAGCAGCGGTACAGCCGCGAAGGAGAACAGGTAGTTACCATATTCGGCGGTATCCGAGATCACCACGTTCATTTCGTACAGACGCTTACGGGCAATGGTGTTAGCAATCAGCGGCAGCTCATGCAGGGATTCATAGTAAGCAGACTCTTCGATGATGCCCGCATCAACCATGGTTTCAAACGCCAGCTCCACGCCCGCTTTGACCATGGCGACCATAACGACACCTTTGTCGTAGTACTCCTGCTCGTCGATCTTACCTTCAAACTGCGGCGCATTTTCGAACGCAGTTTTACCGGTCTCTTCACGCCAGGTGAGCAGGTTTTTGTCGTCGTTCGCCCAGTCGGCCATCATACCGGAAGAGAATTCACCCGAGATGATGTCATCCATGTGCTTCTGGAACAGCGGAGCCATGATGGTTTTCAGCTGCTCAGACAGCGCGTATGCACGGATTTTTGCCGGATTCGAGAGGCGATCCATCATCAGGGTGATGCCGCCGAACTTCAGCGATTCGGTGATGGTCTCCCAGCCGAACTGAATCAGTTTTTCGGTGTAAGCCGCGTCATGACCTTCCGCCACCAGCTTGTCGAAGCAGAGCAGTGAACCAGCCTGCAACATGCCACACAGAATGGTCTGCTCACCCATCAGGTCAGATTTGACTTCTGCCACGAAAGAGGATTCCAGCACACCAGCACGATCGCCACCGGTTGCGGCTGCCCAGGCTTTAGCAATCGCCATGCCTTCGCCTTTTGGATCATTTTCCGGGTGAACGGCGATCAGGGTCGGAACACCGAAGCCACGCTTATACTCTTCACGCACTTCTGTACCCGGACACTTCGGTGCCACCATGACGACGGTGATATCTTTACGAATGCTTTCGCCCACTTCAACGATGTTGAAGCCGTGTGAGTAGCCCAGCGCAGCGCCATCTTTCATCAGCGGCTGAACAGCCTGAACCACCGCAGAGTGCTGTTTGTCTGGCGTCAGGTTTACCACCAGGTCCGCCTGCGGGATCAGCTCTTCGTAAGTACCGACTTTGAAACCGTTATCGGTCGCTTTGCGCCATGAAGGGCGTTTCTCAGCAATCGCTTCAGCACGCAGTGCATAGGCGACATCCAGACCGGAATCACGCATGTTCAGGCCCTGGTTCAGGCCCTGTGCGCCACAGCCAACGATAACGACTTTCTTGCCCTTCAGGAAACTCGCGCCATCTGCGAACTCATCGCGCGCCATGAAACGACATTTGCCTAATTGCGCCAGCTGATTGCGCAGATTCAGTGTGTTGAAATAGTTAGCCATGGGTACTCCGGTAAGTTGTGTTTGCTTTTTTGTTCAGGAACGGCGTGTCATGCAGCGCCGCGAATGACCCCATCATATGACAGGAATTCTGTTGCTTAAATTGATATATTAACAACGTCACATTGCAATAAATGCAACACCACCCAGAGGCGACGCGCACATGGATTTACGGGATCTGAAACTGTTTCTTCATCTGGCAGAAAGCTGCCACTTCGGGCGCAGCGCGCGTGCTATGCACGTCAGCCCTTCCACGCTGTCACGCCAGATCCAGCGGCTTGAAGAGGATGTCGGTCATGCACTGTTTCTGCGTGATAACCGTACCGTCACCCTGACGGAGGCGGGTGAGCGCCTGCGTCAGTTTGCCCAGCAGACGCTGCTGCAGTATCAGCAACTGCGTCATGTCATGGATCTCAATGGTCCGTCGCTCAGCGGCGAGCTGCGGCTGTTCTGCTCGGTAACGGCGGCCTACAGCCATCTGCCGCCCATCCTCGACCGCTTTCGCGCCGAACATCCGCAGGTGGAAATTAAACTGAATACCGGCGATGCCGCAGATGCGCTGGAAAAAGTCCACTCCGGCGATGCCGATCTGGCGATTGCCGGACGCCCTGAAACGCTGCCAGCCAGCATTGATTTTATGCCTCTGGGGCTGATCCCGCTGGTCCTGATTGCGCCCGCCTTACCCTGTGCTGTTCGCACGCAGGCCACACAGCCGCAGCCAGACTGGGCACAGATTCCGTTTATTCTGCCGGACCAGGGCCCGGCACGGCGGCGTATCGATCTCTGGTTTCGCCGCCATCGCATTCCTAACCCGCTGATTTACGCCACGGTATCGGGGCACGAAGCGATTGTCTCAATGGTGGCGCTGGGATGCGGTATTGCGTTGCTGCCGCATGTGGTGCTGGAAAACAGCCCGGAACCGGTACGTAACCGCGTGATGATGCTGGAAAATGTTGAATCGGTTGCGCCGTTTGAACTCGGCATCTGCGTACAAAAAAAGCGGCTCGGTGAGCCGCTGATCAGTGCCTTCTGGAGCCAGCTGTAATCAGCTGCCTGACAGGAAGAAACGGAACGCCGGGTTCTGGCTTTCATCGTGAAAGTCATAGCCCAGATCGGTGAGATGCTCTTCGAAACGCGGCTCATCGCTGCCCAGTTCAAAGGCCGCCAGCACGCGGCCATAATCAGTGCCGTGGCTGCGGTAGTGAAACAGCGAGATATTCCAGTGCGTGCCAAGCGTCTGCAGAAACTTCAGCAACGCGCCGGGCGCCTCCGGAAATTCAAAGCTGAAAAGCCGTTCACGCAGCGGTTTGGAAGGTCGTCCGCCCACCATGTAACGCACGTGCAGCTTTGCCATCTCATCATCAGAGAGATCGACCACCTGATAGCCGCCGTGGGTCAGTTCGCTGATAATCTCGCTGCGTTCCTCAATGCCACGGGTCAGCCTGACACCAACAAAGATGCAGGCTTTGTCCGCGTCAGCGTAGCGGTAGTTGAACTCCGTAATGGAACGCCCGCCCAGCGTCTGGCAGAAGCGCAAAAAGCTTCCCTGCTGCTCCGGGATGGTCACAGCCAGCAGCGCCTCACGCTGTTCGCCCAGCTCGCAGCGCTCAGAGACATATCGCAGGCCGTGAAAATTGACGTTGGCTCCGGATAAAACATGCGCCAGCCGTTCGCCTTTGATCTCATGCTGCTGGATGTACTTCTTCATGCCCGCCAGCGCCAGCGCCCCGGAAGGCTCCGCCACGGCACGGACATCTTCGAACAGATCCTTCATTGCTGCGCAGATGGCATCGCTGTCGACGGTGATGATGTCATCAAGATACGCTTTGCACAGGCGGAAGGTCTCGCTGCCGATACGCTTCACCGCCACGCCTTCGGCAAACAGCCCGACGCGGGGCAGATCGACCGGATGACCTGCCTCCAGCGCCGCCTTCAGACAGGCTGAATCTTCTGACTCCACAGCAATCACTTTGATTTGCGGCATCAGCTGTTTAATCAGCACCGCCACACCAGCTGCCAGACCGCCCCCGCCAACCGGGACAAAGACCCGATCCAGATGCGCATCCTGTTGCAGCAGCTCCATCGCCAGCGTGCCCTGTCCGGCAATCACTGCCGGATGGTCAAACGGTGGCACGAAGGTGTAGCCGCGCTGTTCCGACAGTTCGATCGCTTTGGCTTTCGCCTCATCAAAGTTGGCCCCAAACAGGTAAGCCTCACCGCCAAACGCGCGCACCGCATCCACCTTGATATCGGCTGTCGCCAGCGGCATCACGATCAGTGACTTAATGCCCAGCTTGCTGGCGGAGAGCGCCACGCCCTGTGCATGGTTACCGGCGGAGGCCGTTACCACGCCGCGCGCTTTCTGCTCTTCGTTCAGGCCGGCAATCATCGCGTAAGCACCGCGCAGCTTGAAGCTGTGCACCGGCTGGCGATCTTCCCGCTTCACCAGAATGGTGTTGCCAAGACGCGATGAGATTTTTTCCATCTTCTGCAGCGGCGTTACCTGTGCGACTTCGTACACCGGTGAACGCAACACTGCGCGCAAATACTCGGCGCCGCAGGGTGCGTCGGGTAGCGGTTGAGACTCGGCCATGGTCAGCCTCCCAGCTTGCTCTTATCGCGGACAGCGCCTTTATCAGCACTGGTCGCAAGTGAGGCGTAAGCACGCAGCGCGAACGAGACTTCACGCTGACGATTGATCGGCGTATAGGCCGCATCGCCACGTGCCTGCTGCTCTTCACGGCGGGCGTGCAGTTCGTTATCCGGTACGGCAAGTCTGATGCCGCGGTTCGGGATGTCGATCTCAATGGTGTCGCCATCTTTCACCAGCGCAATGGTGCCGCCGTTGGCCGCTTCAGGTGAGGCGTGACCGATAGAGAGACCAGAGGTGCCGCCAGAGAAACGACCGTCGGTGATCAGGGCGCAGCTTTTGCCCAGTCCCATCGATTTCAGATAGGTGGTCGGATAGAGCATCTCCTGCATGCCTGGCCCGCCTTTTGGCCCTTCGTAGCGGATCACGACCACGTCGCCCGCCACCACTTTGCCGCCCAGGATCGCTTCAACAGCATCATCCTGACTTTCGTAGACTTTAGCCGGGCCAGTGAAGGTCAGGATCTCTTTGTCTACGCCTGCGGTTTTAACGATACAGCCATCTTCTGCGATGTTGCCGTAGAGTACGGCCAGACCGCCATCCTGCGAATAGGCGTTTTCGCGGGTACGGATACAGCCTTCAGCACGGTCATCATCCAGCGTGTCCCAGCGGCAGCTCTGCGAGAATGCCTGGGTGGTACGGATACCCGCCGGACCGGCACGAAACATCTCTTTCACCGCCTGATCGCTGGTGAGCATGATGTCGTACTGATCCAGCGTTTCACGCATCGTCTGCTGCAGAATGTTACGGGCGCTGCTGTCGAACAGACCTGCGCGATCCAGCTCGCCGAGAATCGCGTAGACACCACCCGCGCGATGTACATCTTCCATGTGGTATTTCGGGGTACTTGGCGCGACTTTACAGAGCTGAGGGACTTTGCGTGACAGGCGATCGATGTCAGAGATATTGAAATCGATATCGCCTTCCTGCGCGGCTGCCAGCAGGTGCAGTACAGTGTTTGTAGAACCGCCCATGGCGATATCCAGCGTCATGGCGTTTTCGAAAGCGGCCTTGTTGGCAATGCTCCGCGGCAGCACGTTGACGTCATCCTGTTCATAGTAACGTTTGGTCAGGCTGACGATGCGCTTACCGGCGTTGATGAACAGCTCTTTACGATCGGCGTGGGTGGCCAGCAGGGAGCCGTTGCCTGGCTGTGACAGGCCGAGTGCTTCGGTCAGGCAGTTCATTGAGTTCGCGGTAAACATGCCGGAGCAGGAGCCGCAGGTCGGACAGGCAGAGCGTTCGATCTGCTCACTGTCGTCGTCGCTGACGTTCGGGTTGGCACCCTGAATCATCGCATCCACCAGATCCAGTTTGATGATCTGGTCAGAAAGCTTGGTTTTACCGGCTTCCATCGGTCCGCCTGAAACGAAGATCACCGGGATATTGAGGCGCAGTGACGCCATCAGCATCCCCGGCGTGATTTTGTCGCAGTTGGAGATACAGACCATGGCGTCGGCGCAGTGTGCGTTCACCATGTACTCGACCGAGTCAGCAATCAGTTCACGCGAAGGCAGTGAATACAGCATGCCGCCATGACCCATGGCAATACCGTCATCCACCGCGATCGTGTTGAACTCTTTAGCCACACCGCCTGATGCTTCGATCTGCTCGGCGACCAGTTTACCGAGGTCACGCAGGTGAACGTGGCCCGGGACAAATTGGGTGAATGAGTTAACCACAGCGATAATCGGCTTACCGAAATCGTCATCGGTCATTCCTGTCGCGCGCCATAAGGCACGGGCACCCGCCATATTACGGCCGTGGGTGGTGGTGGCGGAACGGTACTTAGGCATGCTCTATTTACTCCAGTAAGAAAAAGCTCGCGGACGTCAGATGACGTCCGCGCTGTATCTGATTATGGATTAACCGGATCTAACCAGCCCCATTTGTCTTCGGTTTCGCCGGTGAACAGACCAAAGAAGGCCTGCTGGATGCGTTTGGTCACCGGGCCACATTTGCCTTCGCCCACCTGAATGCGGTCAACGCTGCGCACCGGGGTAATTTCTGCAGCGGTACCCGACATAAATACTTCATCAGCCAGATAGAGGGATTCACGGGACAGGGTCTGCTCGCGCACTTCAATGCCCATATCACGCGCCAGGGTGATGATGGCATCACGGGTGATGCCCGGCAGAGCGGAAGAGGTGAATGGCGGGGTAAAGAGCACGCCATCTTTAACTTCAAACAGGTTTTCGCCCGCACCTTCTGAGATCAAGCCATTGGTATCCAGCGCGATACCTTCCTGATAGCCATGACGACGGGCTTCGCTGCCCACCAGCAGTGAGGAGAGGTAGTTACCGCCCGCTTTTGCGGCAGTTGGCAGGGTATTCGGCGCCACACGGCTCCAGGAGGAGACCATAGCATCAATGCCGTTTTCCAGAGCTTCCGCACCCAGGTACGCGCCCCACGGGAAGGCTGCAATGATCACGTCGGTGGTAAAGCCATCTGGCGGGTTCACGCCCAGGCCCACATCGCCCACGAAGGCCAGCGGACGGATATAAGCACTTTTCAGTTTGTTCACGCGGATGACTTCGCGGCACGCTTCCATCAGCTCATCAACGCTGCTTTTAATCGGGAAACGGTAGATTTTGGCGGAGTCGTGCAGACGTTGCATGTGTTCACGGTGGCGGAACACAACCGGTCCTTTGTGAGAGTCGTAGCAGCGGACGCCTTCAAACACCGACGTGCCATAGTGCAACGCGTGGGACATGACGCTGACCTTCGCCTCTTCCCACTTAACCATCTCGCCATTGAACCAAATAAAGTCTGCTTTCTTCGTGCTCATTGTTATTCCCTCTCGCGGCTAGGCGCGGATTTGTTGTGTTGTCTGTTGTTGAACCTGAACGCATGCAACGTCAATCAGTTTACTTAACTGCGAAGACAGTAAATCGACGGAGCGCTGGCTGGCAACGGTCATTTCAATATTAATGTTTTCCGCGTTAGCGACTGAGGCCATGTTCATAGAACAGACCTGAAAACCGCGGTGGCGCACGACGCGTAAAATGCGCTCCAATATTTCAGGGCGGAAGCGGGCTTCGATAGACAATTGATGCTGGTTCATACGGTTTTCTCCATCATGTTTGCATTGCTGGCACCCGGCGGTACCAGTGGCCAGACGTTTTCATGCTCATCAATTGCAACATGCAGGAAGTAAGGACCTTCGCTGTTCAGCAGAGCATCAAGTGCGGCGTCGACCTGATCTTTACGGGTAATGCGCTGGCCGGGAATATTGAAAGCGCTGGCCAGCGTGAGGAAGTCGGGATTGTCAGAGAGATTGGTTTCGCTGTAGCGACCGTCGAAGAAGAGCTGCTGCCACTGACGCACCATGCCCAGACGCTGGTTATCCAGCAGCACGATTTTGACCGGCAGCTTTCCGCGCTTAATGGTGCCCAGCTCCTGAATATTCATCATGATTGAGCCGTCGCCCGAGACGCAGATCACCGTATCTTCCGGACGGGCGACCTGTGCACCGATGGCGGCAGGCAAACCAAAGCCCATCGTGCCTAAGCCGCTGGAGGTGATGAAGTTCTCCGGCGCGCTGAAGGCCATATGCTGGGCCGTCCACATCTGGTGCTGTCCGACATCGGTGGTGACCACCGCGCTGTCCGGTTTGCGCTCGGAGAGCTGCTTCAGCAGCAGCGGTGCATAGATTGCCTCGCCTGGATGATCGTAGCGCCAGGCGTGACTGGCCTTGAGTGCCTTCACCTCATCGCGCCAGGCGTCGATGTGCAAAGGCTGACTCAGTGCGGGCAGCAGCGCGTTGAGATCGCCCTGCAGTGAGACGTGCGCGCGACGTAACTTATTTAACTCTGCGGGGTCGATGTCGAGATGAATCACGCTGGCGTGCGGCGCGAAGGTATCCAGCTTGCCGGTCACCCGATCGTCAAAACGGGCACCGACCGCAATCAGCAGGTCACACGCCTGAACAGCATAGTTAGCGGCTTTGGTGCCATGCATCCCCAGCATGCCCAGATAAACCTCGCTCTGCGCATCGACGCTGCCCAGACCTTTCAGGGTCGCAACGGCAGGGATGCCGGTTTCTTCTGCGAATGCACGCAGTGCCGGAACCGCCTGCGCCATGCCCACGCCTCCGCCAACATAGAGCATCGGTTTTCTGGCCTGGGTCATTATTGCCCGCGCCTCGCGGATGGCATGATGCGGCAGTGACTCATCCTCCTCCACCGAAACCAGATGCGGCGCGGGTTCACCCTGCGCAATCTGAATATCTTTGGGAATATCAACCAGTATCGGGCCCGGACGCCCTGACTGCGCCATGGCGAAAGCCTCAGCCATGATAGCGGGCAGCTCATCCAGCGACTCCACCAGGAAGCTATGTTTGGTGCAGGCCAGGGACAGCCCCAGCACGTCGATCTCCTGGAAAGCGTCTGTACCGATAAACGCAGACGAGACCTGACCTGTTACCGCAACGATCGGCACGGAGTCCATCATAGCATCAGCCAGACCGGTGATCAGGTTGGTAGCGCCAGGGCCGGAGGTGGCAATACAGACCCCGGTTTTGCCGGTGGAGCGCGCATAGCCAATCGCGGCCATAACCGCCCCCTGCTCATGACGGCACAGTAGGTGTTCCACGCCGCCATCATATAGCGCGTCGTATACCGGCATGATGGCGCCGCCAGGGTAACCAAATACGGTATCAACCCCCTGCGCGCGTAAAGCCTGAACTACCCACTGAGCACCTGTCATCGCTATTCTCCTGTGTCCTGATGGGAACAACAGAATTTTATGCTACTGTTCATTGTTTGTTCCTTGCAGATTTACTGATATTTCCCCGGCTCGAAAAAAAACCCCCGGACCTTTCGGTGCGGGGGTTTTTTCGGATTCGAGGCTTGATTTTTAAGCCTTTCTTTCTCCAAGCGTTGCCCCACACGGTAGGTTAATAATCACCACCACGCTAATCACGACCAGGCTAATCACTTGTAGAAGGGCTTTCATGTGTTGTTCAATTCTTTTACGTGTTCGAAGTAATGCCTACAGAGTTATCATAGTCAGGGGCCATAACACAACTTTTTTTACAGATTTTTTTCAGCGTGTGGGATTAAATCCTGCTCTATCGTTTTGTAATACAAGTAATAATTACAAGATGATAAATATTCATCACTTTACTGACGTAATGATGTTCTGCTGAATTTACGTGCAGTTTCGCAGCGTAGTGAAAGCCAGTGAAAGTGACCTCAATTTCTTGTGCAGTGCGTCGAAATCGTCAGCAGGCGTACTCGCTTTCCTTAAGGGTGCTGATGAGACTGATGGCAACAAGGAGTGAGTATGTCATTGTCTAAAGTTCTGACCCGCGCAGCATTAGGTGTGGAAGCGCCGCTGGTGACCATTGAGGCGCACATCAGTAATGGCCTGCCTGCACTGACGCTGGTGGGTCTGCCTGAAACCACGGTAAAAGAGGCGCGTGAACGGGTTCGCAGCGCCATTATCAACAGCGGTTTTACCTTTCCGGCCAGACGGCTCACCATCAATCTGGCACCGGCGGATTTACCCAAAGAGGGCGGGCGCTATGATCTACCCATGGCAATTGCCATTCTGGTCGCCTCAGAGCAGCTTCCTGCGGATAAGCTGACGCACTTTGAGTTTCTGGGTGAACTGGCGCTGGATGGCGCGCTATGCGCCGTTCAGGGGGCAATTCCTGCGGCCATGATGGCCCTTCAGGCTGGACGACAGCTGGTTCTCTCTGCGGAAAATCAGCGTGACGCCGGACTGATTCGTGAGGGAGCGTCACTGGTCGCCGCTCACCTCAGTGAGGTCTGCGCTTTTCTCCGTAATGCGCAGACATTATCCCCGGCTCCCTACCCTGAGCATCAGCATGCCACGCCTGGTGACGATCTCGCGGATATCATCGGTCAGCAGCAGGGGCGCAGAGCACTGGAGATCACCGCGGCGGGCGGGCACAACCTGTTGCTGATTGGGCCGCCTGGCACCGGCAAAACGATGCTCGCAACCCGTCTGCCTGGTATCATGCCCGCCTTAAGCGACCAGGAAGCGCTGGAGTGTGCGGCAATTGCCAGCCTGGTAAACAGCGCTACCCTGCACCGACAGTGGCGCAGCCGGCCTTTCAGGTCGCCTCATCACAGCGCGTCTCTCTATGCTCTGGTTGGCGGAGGGTCGCTGCCGCGGCCCGGAGAGATCTCCCTGGCGCATAACGGCGTGCTATTTCTGGATGAATTACCGGAATTTGACCGCAGGGTGCTGGATTCACTGCGCGAGCCACTGGAGTCAGGCGTCATCGCCATTTCGCGAGCCAGGGCAAAGGTCACGTTCCCGGCGCGGTTTCAGTTGATTGCTGCCATGAATCCCGGGCCAACCGGGCATTATCAGGGACAGCACAATCGCTGCTCGCCTCAGCAGATACTGCGTTATCTCAGTAAGTTATCAGGCCCGTTTCTGGATCGCTTTGATCTTTCGCTGGAGGTGCCGCTGTTGCCCGGAGGCATGCTCAGCGGCCAGCGACCGGCCGCAGAAAGCTCTGAGCAGGTTCGTCAGCGGGTGGTTGCGACGCGAGCGATACAGCTCGCCCGTGCAGGTAAAATTAACGCGCATCTGAACAATGCGGAAATCCTGCGCTGGTGCCAGCCTGATAAAGAGGATGCCGAATGGCTGGAGTCTGTACTGGAAAAACTGGGGTTATCTGTGCGAGCCTGGCAGCGAATTTTGAAAGTGGCCCGCACCGTGGCGGATCTGGCCGGGGAGAAAGAGATTACCCGCCCTCATCTGCAGGAGGCGGTCAGCTATCGCGCGATTGATCGATTAATGATCCACTTGCATAACAGCCTGCAATAAAAAGGGGCTCTCGCCCCTTTCTGTTAATCGTCGCTGTCGCTGTAGTCTTCAACGGTGTCCATCTGCGGCTTACCGCCAGACAGCGTGTGAAAACGCTTAGGACGCTTGATGCGGGTCATATACTTTGACCATACACGCTCAGCTTCCGTCTGCGGCTCACGCACGCCACGACACACTTCGATAAACAAACGTTCTTCTTCTGTTGCAGGCTCACGCTTCGATAAATCCAGCTCATTAAAGGCGAAACCGTGGCGTTCCAGAAGCTGGGCTTCTTTAATAGTAAAGTCACCGTGGCGTGAGAAACCACGCGGGTAATGTTTGTTATCAAAGAAACGATTCTCTGTTAAGAAGCTTTCCGCCATGTTACACGCTCCTGATTCTCTAATGCCGTGCTGTTAATGGCGCGGAGTATTAGATAGGCTTGACAGAGTGTAAAACAAAACATTTAAATCTATACGACAAACAATTTTTGGGAGCGCGTTGTGGATACGGAATTACTGAAAACTTTCCTTGAAGTGAGCAGAACACGTCATTTCGGGCGTGCTGCAGAAGCCCTTTACCTTACGCAATCTGCTGTCAGTTTTCGCATCCGTCAGCTGGAGAATCAGCTCGGCGTTAACCTTTTTACCCGGCATCGCAACAACATACGTCTGACTGCCGCCGGGGAGCGGCTGCTTCCTTATGCGGAAAGCCTGATGAGCACCTGGATAATGGCGAAGAAGGAGGTTTCTCATACTGAGCAGCACCATGAGCTCTCGATAGGTGCCAGCGCATCGCTCTGGGAGGCCTATCTGACGTCCTGGCTTCAGACGCTGTATGAGAACCGGGAGAGCCTGCATTTAGAAGCACGCGTGGCGCAGCGGCATCTGCTGGTTAAGCAGCTTCATGAGCGTCAGCTGGATCTGTTGATTACCACTGAAGCGCCTAAGATGGATGAATTAACCAGCCAGCAGATTGGCCATATTTCGCTGGCACTGTTCTGCGCCCGCCAGAGCGAAAAGCGTGAAAAGTACGACTACATCAAGCTGGAGTGGGGAGCCGATTTTCATCAGCATCAGAGCTATCTCTCTGGCGCTGATGATGTGCCGGTGCTGACCACAACATCGGCACATGTCACCCGTGAACTGCTCTACACTACGGGTGCATGCGCGTTTCTGCCAGATTTCTGGCAAAGCGTATACAGTGAACTGATGGTGATGCCGGACGCACCGGTTGCCGTTCGTCCGCTTTATGCGGTCTGGTTGCAGAACAGCGATCAGCAGGCACATATCCGTCAGCTGCTTAAATTCCCGATTCTGGTCAGGCAAAACAGCTGAATTTGCAGGCTGGCATGCAGAAAGAAGAGATCAGAGACCAGTTAGCTTTAGCTGGTTTTTCTTTTTTGCTTTTTTATAAGCAAAAAAAAATCCTTTGCCGGAGCAAAGGATCGTTTTCTGGCAGGGGCGGAGGGACTCGAACCCCCAACACCCGGTTTTGGAGACCGGTGCTCTACCAATTGAACTACGCCCCTAAATAGGGTGGCGGAACGGACGGGGCTCGAACCCGCGACCCCCTGCGTGACAGGCAGGTATTCTAACCAACTGAACTACCGCTCCACCGATTCTGTACTGAGGTCCGCTTGCGCTGACTTCAGGTATTTCGCCCGCTCCGCGTCACTGGAGTGGTCACGACCAGCGTACTGGTCTTAAATTGATGCCTGGCAGTTCCCTACTCTCGCATGGGGAGGCCCCACACTACCATCGGCGCTACGGCGTTTCACTTCTGAGTTCGGCATGGGGTCAGGTGGGACCACCGCGCTAAAGCCGCCAGGCAAATCTTG